>Ga0182738_1000144_pt1 | contig 112352 bp, 86 predicted proteins | sample eDN5th30CBELigMG_FD_128876 | JGI IMG/M metagenome (GOLD analysis project Ga0182738, IMG submission 128876) | Enriched Miracle-Growth compost microbial communities from Emeryville, California, USA - eDNA 5th pass 30_C BE-Lig MG (version 2)... ... | reverse complement strand
GTCGGTGCGGTAACAGTAGTCTCCGCGCTGCCCGACCAGTGCCAGCATCTCTGTTTCGTCGGCTGCCGGCCCCAGAAACTCACTGATTGCAATCGCCGGGATCTGCGCCGTGGGGATCACGCCGTCGACCAGATCGGCTTTGCCGGCCAGGCCAGTGGTCACCGCCGAGGCATCCGCCTTGGCCGAGAGTGCAGCCCCCAGGCCGGCAATGTCACTTTGGGCGTGCGTGTGCCCCACGTCCGATTTCCCGGCCAATGCGGCCACCAACCCTGTCACATCGCCCATGTCATGCAGATGCACGGTCGCGGCCTTGCCGTCGAGAGCATTCTGCAGCCCGGTCACATCATCGATGACGTGCGTGTGCTCGACGTCGGCTTTGCCTGCCAGCAACTCCTCGAGGTCTTCGATCTGCTGCATTTCCGGCAGGCGATAAACATGCGTCGCAGACGACTCTTCCCAGGCCAAAAAGCGGCCATCGACACGATCGCTCAGGTCAACATCAGGCAGATTCTGCAGTCGGGGGCGACGATAAGGCATCAAGGGCATCCAGCTCAGGTCTCAGGACTCTGCCCGTTCCCGCCCGGTTGCGCTGCAGAATCGTCGCTGAATTTCCGGCCTCCGCAACAGGAAACCCGGCGGCCTCTCAGTCCGAGAGGACGTGCTTCACTTCCCCACAAACAGAAGAACTCTTTCTTTCCTCTTTCAGTGTCAGGCATTACGTCCACTTATTCGCCCGGTCCAGAATTCCCGGAAGGGCAGCAGCCACACAGACATTCTCGCCCTCACACCACACCCAAAACGGGCAAATGGAAGCATCGATTCGATTCCGCAGGAGAATTCCACCAGAACGCAGGCTCTCCAATCCCCATTTTCACGAGACCCCCCTGGGAACAGGGGCCAGAACGAGCCCCGGCGCGCGTTCTCAAGCACGGCCGCCTCAACAACTAACGGCGTTCTGACGAAATCAGGGCTCCTTGGCATCATTTTCGAGAATCAAATGAATCCCCTTGAGCCCCTCCCGGACTTCAGCCGAATTACAGCAGACAGGAGAATCTGCCCGGAAAAGCACGCCATTTCTGGTGAGTCCACGCGTGTTTCCCTGCGAATGGACTGGAAAAATAGAATTTTCCTGCCGTTCTCAGTTTCAGAAATTTGAGTCCCACTGATCGAAATTCAACTCAACTCTCTTCCACTACCTGAGTGATTGCTTATTCTCCACCCGAAGTCTGATGTGCCTGACACGAGCAGGCAGCCTGTTCCCTTCTTCTCGCAGCAAGCCGGTTACATATGCCTCAAGTCTTTCACCCGAGCATGAACACCATTGCTCGTGTGGGCATTTTTGGCGCGATCTTCTTGGTGACGGGGCTGTTCAGCGCCGCCTGGGGATGGGTCAGATCGCCCTACATGACGGAAGTGCGGGTGGTCAAACCCCAGCCAGTTCCGTTCAGTCATGCTCATCATGTCGGCGATATCGGAATCGACTGTCGCTATTGTCACACCTCGGTCGAGCGCGAAGCGTTTGCCGGCATGCCGGCCACGGAAGTGTGCATGAACTGCCACTCGCAGCTGTTCTCCGACAGTGCCATGCTTGCTCCCGTCCGCGAAAGCTATCGCGACGGAAAGCCCCTGCAGTGGACCCGGGTACATGACGCCCCTGACTATGTGTTCTTCCATCACGGGATTCACGTCAGCAAAGGTGTGGCCTGCGAACGCTGCCATGGCCGTGTTGATAAAATGCCTCTGATGTGGCGCGAAAATACGCTGCACATGAGCTGGTGCCTGGAATGCCACTGGAATCCTGGTGACAATGTGCGGCCTCCCAGCGATGTCTTTGTGATGGGATGGAAGCCCGGACCGGGCACGCCTTCCCAGTCCGAACTGGTGGCAGCAGGCCACATTCGTAGCCAAACCAACTGTTCTGTTTGCCATCGTTGACGGACGCCGATGCTCGACAATACTCCTTCTCCCTTCGCCGACAATGTGTCTCCGGCCCCCGCAGCCTCATCTGGTTGTTCCGGTGGATCTGGTGCGTCGATGGCTGCTTCGGCAACCACCCGTTCGACGACTCCATTTCCCATCCGGATCGCCGATCCGGATGCCCTGGTGACGCTGAATACCCAGACGCGTGCCCGTATGCCCGGGACGCAATGGAAGTCGCTCGAAGAATACGAATCCGATCCTGAATTTCTCGCCCGCGTGCAGAAAGAATTCGCACCGGGAGCGGAATGGTGGATCGATCAGGCTTCCCGCCGTGAATTCCTCAAAACCATGGGGGCCTCACTGGCGCTGGCAGGTCTGACTGGCTGCACAATCCGTCAGCCGGTCGAAAAGATCATTCCCTATGTCCAGATTCCCGAGAACATGATTCCCGGGAAAGCCCAGTTCTACGCAACGGCCATGCCGCTGCCCGGCGGGGCCATCGGACTCCTGGCGGAAAGCCATGAAGGTCGTCCGACCAAAATCGAAGGCAATCCGGATCATCCGACCAGCCTCGGAGCCACATGCACCTTTTCCCAGGCCAGCGTGCTGGGACTGTACGATCCGCACCGGCTGCAGGTGGTTCACCACCACAACCGCCCTGCCGTCTGGTCGGAATTCACAGGTGCCCTGGAAGGCCGGCTGACACTGGCCCAAAAAAATCAGGGGGCCGGCTTTGCCCTGCTGACCGAAGAAATCATTTCTCCCACACTGCAGCGTCAGCTGCGGGCATTTCTGCAGGCCAATCCCCAGGCAAAGTGGTATCAGTATGCTGCCTGGGAATCGAGCAATGCCACGCAGGCTGCCCGGCAGGTGTTCGGGGCACCGGTCACGGCACGTTATCATCTGCCCAATGCCGATATTATCTTCTCCGTCGGTGCCGACTTCCTCGCGGAAGGTCCCTCACACGTCCGGCTGGTTCGCGAATTCTCGGCCCGCCGCATTGTGAATGCCGATGCGACGGCCAACATGAACCGTCTGTATGTGGCGGAAACCACGCCTTCACAGACCGGAGCCAAGGCCGATCACTGGCTGCGTCTGAAGCCCGATGATGTCGCCGCCATGCTGATTGCCGTGGCTGCAGAACTGGGGCTGGATGTCGGGGGTGAAGCCCGCACAGCCAAAGTCAAAGAAGCCCACCAGAACTGGATCACCGCACTGGCCGGCGACCTGAAAGCCGCCCGCGGCAAGTCGGTCGTGATCGTCGGGGCGCACATGCCTTCCGAGATTCACGCTCTGGCTCATCTGGTGAACCAGGAACTCGGCAACATCGGACAGACCGTCACTCTGGTCGACCCGATCAACGTCGTTCCCGACCAGACACCCGGCACGATTTCCGATCTGACTCAGGCCATGGAAGCCGGGCAGGTGCAGTCGCTGGTGATCCTGGGCGGCGATCCGGCCTTTACAGCTCCTGCCAATTTGAAATTCGGCGAAAAGCTGAAATCGGTTCCGTTCACCGCTTATTATGCACTGCAGGTGGACTCAACCGCTCAGCTGGTGCAGTGGAGACTGCCTGCCACACATTATCTCGAAGACTGGAGCGATGCCCGCGCGGAAGATGGCTCGGTCTCGATCATTCAACCGCTGATTCGTCCCCTGTATGACGGACGGTCGGTGCATGAACTGCTGGCAATTCTTTCTGGACAGAAAGACGTCACCGGGTTCAACCTGGTTCAGGAAACCTGGCTGCCCGGCTTCGGCAATGATGCCAAAAAGCTCTGGGAAAAAGCCCTGCACGATGGCGTGATTGCCAACAGTGCCTTCCAGCCGGCGACACCTGCTGTGAAAGGGGAAGCCGCGGCCGCTCTGAAACAGGCTTTTGCAGAAGCTCCCGCCGAAAGCAAAGAGTTCACAGTCGTCTTCCGGACAGATCCGTCGCTGCTCGATGGCCGCTATGCAACCAACGGCTGGCTGCAGGAATTGCCGCAGCCGCTGTCGAAGCTCACCTGGGGCAATGCCGCCTGGATCGGCTATTCCACCGCCAAGGACCTGGGGCTGAAATCCGGCGACCACATCAATATTCAGCGTGGCGATGTCACCGTATCGATTCCTGTCTGGATTCAATTCGGGCAGCCATCGCAGGTCATTACCCTGCAGATGGGGCATGGCCGGACCGTCGAAGGCTTCAAGACCGTGGGGGTCGATGTTTACCCGTTGCGGTCTGCCGCGAATGAATGGGTGACAACGGCCCAGGTGAAGCCGACCGGCAAGCGGACCGTACTGGTCACCACTCAGCCTCACCACAACATGGAAGGGCGGCATCTGGTTCGGTCCGGAACTCTGAAAGAGTTTCAGGACAAGCCGAATAAGCCCGGCTTCATGACTGTCGGCCTGCACCATGGCGGCGGTGATGAACACGAAGGGGGCGAGCACGGTGCCGCAGAACACGGCACGGAAGGACACGGTGCCGAGCAGGGCGGTCACGCTCATGACGCCGCCCACGGACACGAAGCTGTCGCATCGAAACGCGATGTCACACCGCACCACGGTCATCCGGCAGTGATCCCCGAAGGGGAAAACCAGAATCCCCATTACCCTGAAGGGGGGCCGACCTTCTACGAAGACTGGCCACGGGTCGGCAACCAGTGGGGCATGACAATCAACCTGGGAGCCTGCACCGGCTGCAATGCCTGTGTCGTGGCCTGCCAGTCCGAAAACAACATTCCGGTGGTCGGTCCCGAGCAGGTCATTCGCGGCCGCGAAATGCACTGGTTGCGAATCGATTCCTACTTCGAAGGCGACCCGGACACTCCGGACGTTTACCATCAGCCGGTCAGCTGCATGCACTGTGAACATGCTCCCTGCGAACCGGTCTGCCCGGTGGGAGCAACGACACACAGCAGCGAAGGCATCAACGAGATGACCTACAACCGCTGCATCGGAACCCGATATTGTTCGAACAACTGCCCGTACAAGGTACGGCGGTTCAACTTCCTGGCCTTGAATGATCCGGTCTGGCAGCTGCCTGTGCTGCAGATGGCCCAGAACCCGAACGTCACCGTCCGCAGCCGGGGCGTGATGGAAAAATGTAACTACTGCGTGCAGCGGATCAGTGCTGTTCGTATCCAGTCCAAGATGGAAAATCGCGAAATTCGCGATGGTGAAATTCGAACCGCCTGTCAGTCGGCCTGCTCCGCAGGTGCGATTACTTTTGGAAACGTGGACGATCCAGACAGTGCCGTCCGCAAAGCAAAGGAGCATCCGCTGAACTACGGCTTGCTCACCGATCTGAACACACGTCCGCGAACCAGTTATCTCGCTGCCGTGCGTAATCCCAATCCTGCTCTGGTGTCGACCGCTGCGGAGGACCATGCATGACCAGCCATCAGCATTCCTCTGCCGTTGAACACGCTCCCGAGCCGATCAGTCCACTCGATTCGCCTTACCGGCAATCGGCTGAGACCCGGGCAAAAATCACCTCTGTTTCCGATCAGATCAGCGAAATCGTGCTGCAGCCTGGCCTGCACATGGGCTGGATCGCCGGATTCGCAATTTCCTTCATGCTTGTCCAGATGATGTTTGTCAGCATTGCCTGGCTGCTGATCAAAGGGACCGGCATCTGGGGTGTGAACATCCCGATCGGCTGGGGTTTCGCCATTGTCAACTTCGTCTGGTGGGTCGGAATCGGCCATGCCGGAACATTGATTTCCGCCATTCTGCTGCTCTTCCGCCAGACCTGGCGAACATCGATCAACCGCTTCGCCGAAGCCATGACGCTGTTCGCTGTTGCCTGTGCCGGGATCTTTCCGGCCCTGCACGTCGGGCGTCCCTGGTATGCCTACTGGCTGGCTCCTTATCCCAACGCCATGGCTGTCTGGCCGCAGTTCCGCAGCCCGCTGCTCTGGGACGTGTTCGCCATCAGTACCTATGCTTCGGTATCACTGTTGTTCTGGTATGTCGGTCTGATTCCCGACATGGCGGAACTGCGTGACCGGACCAAGAACCGGTTCGTCCAGATCATCTTCGGAATCTTTTCGCTCGGCTGGCGCGGTTCGGCCCGCCACTGGAAGCGCTACACCGATGTTTACCTGCTGCTGGCCGGTGTCGCCACGCCGCTGGTGCTCTCGGTGCACACGATCGTGAGCTTCGACTTCGCGATTTCGCAGGTTCCAGGCTGGCACACCACCATCTTTCCTCCGTACTTCGTCGCCGGTGCGATTTTCTCCGGGTTTGCCATGGTGCTGACCATTGCCATTCCCCTGCGGTCCGCCTATGGACTCAAAGCCTTCCTGACGGACTGGCACCTGGACAACATGGCAAAGGTCATGCTCGCTTCAGGTCTGGTCGTCGCCTACGGCTATCTGCTTGAGCACTTCGTGGCCTTCTACAGTGATCACTACGCTGAAAAGTACATGTTGATCAACCGGATGACCGGCCCGTACTGGTGGTCTTACTGGATGCTGATGCTCTGCAACATTGCCATTCCGCAGCTGCTGTGGTCGTATCGGGTCCGACACAATGTTTATGCCCTGTTCGCCCTGTCGATCGTCATCAACATCGGAATGTGGCTGGAACGTTTTGTGATCGTCGTGACCAGTCTGCATCGCGACTTTGTCCCGTCCTCCTGGGGCATGTTTTATCCGACATTCTGGGACTGGTCGCTGTACATCGGCACCATGGGCCTGTTCTGTATGCTGCTGTTCATCTTCATTCGGGTTCTGCCTGTGATCACGATCTTCGAAATGCGTGAACAAGTCCATCATGAGGGAGACGCATGAGCACGAACCCTCACGAAACATACGGACTCCTGGCCGAATTCCAGGACAGTGATTCGCTGATCCATGCCGCTCAGGTTTTATCCGATCGGGGCTACCGCAAGATCGATGCCTACTCTTCGTTTCCCATCGAAGGCCTGGCAGACGCAATCAACTTCCGCTGGACCTGGGTCCCCCTGATTGTGTTCCTGGGCGGTGTCACCGGGGCAACAGTCGGTTTTTTGATGCAATACTGGATTGCCGTCATCGGCTATCCGCTGAACATCGGCGGCCGTCCCCTCAACAGCTGGCCCTTGTTCATTCCGGTCACATTCGAATGCTGCATCCTGTTTGCCGCCTTTTCCGGGGTATTAGGCATGCTGGCCCTGAATGGACTGCCCAAGCCTTATCATCCGCTCTTTGCCGTCCCGCAATTCAGCCGGGCGACTCTTGACGGATATTTCATTGCCGTGGAATCCGGCGATCCCTTGTTCGACCTGGAAGCAACCACAAAATTGCTCAACGAACTTCACGCAAAGGAGGTGCTGCATGTTCCCGCTGCGGCTTAACCTCCGCCATCGGACGGCCGGAATGGTGTTGACGCTTTCTCTGCTGGCACCCGGGTGTGCCCAGCAGATGGCGAACCAGCCCCGTGTCGACACTATGGAGCCTTCGCACTTCGATTTCGAAACCGTCGCCAATCGCACTCCTGTCCCAGGCACCATTGCCCGGGGACAGAACATTGACGACACCCCGGAACAGACCGGTCTCGACAACGGTGCCGTCGTCCAGACCATTCCCGTTCCGGTGACTGCCGAACTGATCGAACGCGGACGCAACCGCTACAACGTCTTCTGCCAGCATTGTCACGGGTTGACAGGCCAGGCCGACGGTATGGTGGTTCAACGCGGCTTTCCCGCCCCGACCAATTATCACATTGATCGACTGAAGAATGCCCCTGACGGCCACTTCTTCATCACGATTCGCGATGGAGTGCAGCGTATGCCTTCATTCGGCACGCGTATTCCTGTCGAGGATCGCTGGGCGATTACGGCCTATATTCGTGCACTGCAACTGAGTCAGAACATCCCCGTCGATTCCCTGCCCGAAGCAGATCGGCAGAAATTGAAATAGTCAGAGTCGATATTTCAGGCATGAACGACACCAACCACAATCCGCCCTCCACTGCCGCACCGCGAAACGGTCTGTACCTCGCGATTTCAGGGATCTCCGCAATCGTTTGCGCTGTCCTTGCCGTCTCGATGCCAGGCCAGTTCTGGCCCGGCTTTCTGACCGCCGCCAACTGGTGGTTCAGTATTTCTCTCGGCTGCCTCGGCATCACCCTGATTCACTGCGTGAGCGGCGGACGCTGGGGATATGCTGTCGGTCGCGGGCTGCATGCCGGCATCGGGACCATCGGAATCACATTCCTGCTGACCTGGATCGCCATGATCGGCGGCCCCTATCTATTTCCCTGGGCCGATCCGACCCGGGCCGCCCACCTGAATCCGTTCCAGAAAGTGTTCCTCGACCCCTGGGCCGTGGGCATTCGTTATATCGCATTTGGAGCCATCTGGGTCGGCATGGGTGCCTGGATGAACTCCCTGTATCGCCGCGAAGCCGCGGACCGCACCAAATTTCCTCCGCAACGGCTTTCGGGTCTCGGAATCATTGTCTTCTTCGTGACGGTCAGCTGTGCGGCAGTCGACTTCATGATGGCTCTGACGCCTGCCTGGTCTTCGTCCATCTTCCCGCTGATCCGCCTGTTGAACTGTGCCGTCTCGGCGATTGCCGTGGTCCTCATTTCCCGGCTGTATCACCCGAATGAACCGACAGTTCCCCAGACGGCCCTGACACACGACAACGCCAACATGATGCAGGCCTTCAACCTGCTGTGGACTTATCTGGCCTTCTCCCAGTACATCCTGATCTGGGGGGGAGACATCCCGATGGAAGTCGAATGGTACACCATGCGGAAGACTCCCTTCGGCATGTTTGTCTCGACGTTCCTGTTCCTGTTCCACTTCATTATCCCCCTGCTGCTGCTGTTGCTGCGGCCCCTGAAGAAGCGTCTGCAGATGCTGTTCTGGGTCTGTGTGCTGATGCTGTTCGTCTGCTGGGTGGATGTGGCCTGGATCATCATTCCATCCTGCCCCGATTCCGGAGCCATGTCGGTTCTGGCCTCTCTGGTCAGCATTCTCGCCATCGGCGGAATCTGGATTGTCAATTACAACTATCACTATGCCCGTCTGCCGGACATGACTGTTGAAGAAGCGCATCATGCCCATGGGCATGCACATGCCGGTGATTCACATCTGACGGGAGAAACCGTATGAGTGGACACGAACCTCATCCGACCCCTGTTGATTATCCTGTCCAGCACGCCTTTGACCGGGTGATGATCAAGACCGGTCCCCTGTGGGCCGGACTGGTCGGGCTGATCACGCTGATTGTCTTTTCCATGGGACTGATGCGGGCTTTCCTGCTCACCATGACCCCGGACCGGGAAGTGGTCGAGCCGGCCTACTACAACAGTGCCGATGTGCCGCCCTCCACCGCCGCCCCGCTGAATCCCCAGCAGGTGGCGCAGAAACTGGCCTATATCGCCAAACAGGAAACACTGCTCAACGATTACGGCTGGGCGGATGAACAACACCAGGTTGCACGCATTCCGGTCGAACGGGCGATGACTCTGGTCGTTGAAAAATACGGAAAGTCAAAATGATTGTGGTTCAGCAAACCCGGCGCTCCATCGCCCTGGCAGGATTCGCCCTGTGCGCCCTGCTGGTCTGCACCGGGGTGACCGACACTGCCTTTGCTCAGGGTCCGCCCCCTGAGATCGGATTCGATCAGCATCGTGGAGACATGGTTCCGCAGGATCTGGTCTTTCGCGATGAAAACAACCAGGAAGTCAGCCTGGCCAGCTATTTCGGAGACAAACCGGTTGTCCTCATGCCGGTTTACTACAAATGTCCGATGCTGTGCGGGCTGGAACTGAACGGTCTGGTCCGCTGCCTGCGGGGGCTCAAAATGAGCACCGGCATGCTGGCCGATCAGGATTTCACAATCATCACCTACAGCATGGATCATCGTGAAAAGCCGGTACTGGCCAACCAGAAACGCAAACAGTATCTGGCCCAGTATGACTGTCCGGAAGCAAATGACGGCTGGCACTTTTTGACCGGAGATGAAGCCAGCATCGAACGCCTGAACAAGGCGATTGGGTTTCGAGTTCAATACGACAAAATCACCGGGCAGTTTGCCCACGCCTCGGGAATCGTGATCTGCACTCCGCAAGGAATGATTTCACGCTATCTGTTCGGAGTCGAGTTCGCTCCGAAAGATCTCCGACTGGCGGTGCTTGAATCTGCGGAAGGCAAAGTGGGTAGTCTGTCTGAACACGTGCTGTTGTTCTGCTATCGCTATGACCCGACCACTGGAAAGTACGGGCTGGCGATCATGAATCTTTTGCGAGCTGGAGGCGTGTTGACGGTGCTGACGCTGGGAACGGCCATAACCATCATGTTGCGACGAGAAAAATCAGCCGCGCAGCGACAACCGCTGTTGGAGGGAACATCACATGTCTGATCACTCCTTCCAGGTCATTCCGGACATGGCATCCAATTTTTCCATGGATGTCGACATCCTGTACGGCTTCCTTGTCGCCGTGGCACTGATTTTCAGCACGCTCATCTGCGTGCTCGTGATCGGCTTCGGAATCTACTATCGCCGTGGGGCCAAGGTCGATCGTACCATCGAAACTCACAGCAATGTGCAGGAACTGATCTGGGCATCAGTTCCGTTCGTGCTGGTCATGATCATGTTTTCCTGGGGAGCTGTCGTCTTTTTCGACATGAAGACCCCGCCGGAAAACACTCTGGATATCGAAGTCGTCGGCAAACAGTGGATGTGGAAGATTCAGCATGCCGAAGGGCGGACTGAAATCAATTCCCTTCATGTGCCGCTGGGCCAGGCCATCCGGCTGCGAATGATCAGTGAAGATGTCATTCACAGCTTCTATGTGCCGGCCTTCCGTCTGAAGCAGGACGTTCTGCCCGCCTACTTCTCACAGCTCTGGTTCACTCCTACCAAAACTGGCACGTTCCATCTGTTCTGTGCAGAATACTGCGGTACAGAACACTCCCTGATGAAGGGAACCGTGACCGTCATGGACCCGCAGGAGTATTCACAGTGGCTGTCTGAAAAGACCGGGGACGGCCCGGTTCAGACAGGCGAAAAGCTGTTCACACAGTTCAGCTGCGACGGCTGCCACAAGACCGATGGCACCGGCAATGGCCCTTCGCTGGCCGGAATTTTCGGCAAGGTCCGCCCGCTCAACGGGGGAGGAGCTGCCCAGGCTGACGAACAGTATCTGCGTGACGCCATTCTGAACCCGCACAAGCAGGTGCTGACTGGCTACAAGTCACTGATGCCCAGTTTCCAGGGCCAGCTGACTGAAAGTGACGCCCTGGCGATCATTGCCTACCTGAAGGCAAACTCCCAGTCGCCGGCGGCGGCCCCTGCCAGTGTGACATGGAATGACGCCCACTGACCACCGAGTCAACTCGTGGCCTGTGCTTCCGGATTGCATCGAGCGTGAATGACCGAGAACGGATTGCAATACAGTGAAACGTAATTACCTCAACGCCAATTACAGCATCTGGTCCTGGTTATTGACCGGCGATCACAAGCGGATCGCGATTCTCTACCTGATCAGTATCACGTTGTTCTTCTTCATCGGAGGCGCTGCGGCTGTTCTGTTTCGACTGGAACTGCTGACGCCCCAGGGCGACCTGGTGATTCCGGAAGACTACAACAAACTGTTCACGCTGCACGGCGTGGTCATGGTCTTCTTCTTCATGGTCCCCTCGATTCCGGCCGTGCTGGGCAACTTTCTGCTGCCCATTATGATCGGTGCCCGCGACCTGGCCTTTCCCAAGCTCAACCTGGCCAGCTGGTATCTGTACATAATCGGCGGCATCTTCACCCTGTGTGCCTTGCTGCAGGGCGGTGTGGATACCGGCTGGACGTTCTACACCCCCTATTCCAGTACCTATTCGAACACGGCGGTGCTGTCGGCCGCGCTGGGGGTCTTCGTGGTCGGGTTCTCCTCGATCCTGACCGCTCTGAACTTCATCATCACCACGCACACCATGCGGGCCCCCGGGATGACCTGGTTTCGCCTGCCCCTGTTCATCTGGTCGAACTATGCCACCAGCCTGATCATCATGCTCGGCACGCCGGTGCTGGCCATCACCGTGATGCTGGTCGGCGTCGAACGGTTCTGCCATGTCGGAATTTTCGATCCCCGCCTGGGGGGAGACCCGGTCCTGTTTCAGCACCTGTTCTGGTTCTATTCGCATCCGGCCGTGTACATCATGCTGCTCCCCTCGCTGGGGGTCGTCAGTGAACTGATTGCCTGCTTCTCACACAAACGGATTTTCGGATACGAATTCGTCGCATTCTCCAGCCTGGCCATCGCCATTCTGGGCTTTCTGGTCTGGGGTCACCACATGTTCGTGACCGGCCAGTCGATGTATGCCGGATTCGTGTTCTCCTTCATCAGCATGCTGGTGGCGATTCCCTCGGCCATCAAAGTCTTCAACTGGACGGCCACCCTGTACAAAGGCTCCATCAGCTGGAGCACACCGATGATGTATGCCCTGGGATTCATCGGGCTGTTCACCATCGGCGGACTGACCGGCCTGTTCCTGGCCACCATGGCCATCGATGTGCATGTGCATGACACGTACTTCGTCGTGGCTCACTTCCATTACATCATGGTCGGCGGAGCTGTGATGGGCTATCTCGGCGGCATCCATTTCTGGTGGCCCAAGATGACCGGCCGGATGTATCCCGAAGGCTGGGGCCGGGTGTCGGCCGTACTGATTTTTGCAGGGTTCAACCTGACATTCTTCCCGCAGTTCATCCTCGGATATCTGGGCATGCCCCGGCGGTATTATGTTTATCCCGATGAATTCCAGGTGTTGAACGTCATGTCTTCAGCCGGAGCTTCGGTCCTGGGGCTCGGTTATCTGCTGCCGCTGGGATATCTGATCTGGTCTTTGAAATACGGCAAGAAGGTCGGCAAAAACCCCTGGCATGCTTATGGCCTGGAATGGGAAACCGATTCCCCGCCACCGACATTCAATTTCGATGTCATGCCGGTGGTTACCCGCCCGGCTTACGACTACGACACGGAAGCAATTGAACAGCAATATGCCGAGTCTGATCCGCAGGACCAGCTGACAGCTCCCCCTCCGGAATACGATCTGGTCAACACCAAGCACTAAGCGGCTTTTATTTTGATCGATACGCAAATCATCAGAAGATCCCCCTGCGGTGATTCTTCCCACGTCATGAGAGATGTTCGTTTATGAGTGCACATGCGGATTCACCACCGTTCCTCAGACATCAGTTTGATGATGTCCTGCAGCAACGCACCTCCGCAGCTCTGGGGATGTGGGCGTTCCTGCTGACGGAAGTCATGTTTTTCGGCGGCCTGTTCACGGCTTATACCGTGTACCGTTACTGGTATTATCCCGAGTGGGACCAGGCCAGCCGCCAGCTCGATGTCTACCTGGGCGCGTTCAACACGTTCGTCCTGCTGACGAGCAGTCTGACCATGGCCTTTGCCGTGGATTCCGCTGCCACCGGAAAGCAGAAGGCCCTGCGCAGAAACATTCTGCTGACCCTGTTTTTCGGCATTGTGTTCGTCGGCATCAAAGGCATTGAATACACAACGAAATGGGAACATCATCTGGTGCCGGGGAGCCACTTCGAATGGCACGGCATGTCCGGACTGCGAGTCCCGGCCATCGAGCTGTTCTACGTGTTCTACTTTATCATGACCGGCCTGCATGCCTTTCACATGCTGATTGGTTTTGGCCTGCTGTTTACACTGTGGATTCAGGCTCGTATGGGGAAATTCTCGCCTGAATATTACACCCCTGTGGAAATGATCGGACTGTATTGGCACTTCGTCGATATCATCTGGGTCTTCCTGTTTCCACTGCTCTATCTTATGGATCGAAGCTGAGGCCATGGAGCATCATTCACACGTCAAGTCGTATCTCACGGTCTACGCCATTCTGCTGGTGCTGGTCGTTCTCACCGTTGCCGTTTCACTGGTCAAGGCCGGTGCACTGGCTTTCCCGATTGCCATGAGCATTGCGTCGATCAAGGCCCTCCTGATTGTGCTGATTTTCATGCACGTCAAGGATGAAACCCCGATGGTGCAGCTGTACGCCTTTGTGGGGGTCGTCTGGCTGGGACTGTTTTTTGCCTTCACCCTGGCAGACTACATGACCCGGAACAACACCAACACGCTGCTGCCGATCCAGATTGAAGCGATGGAACCGGGAGTGCTGCACGGTGAACATGGCGGTCATGGCGACGCGACCGCACCGGCTCATCATTGAGCGGGTCCGCGAAACGCCTCTTCGGCAAGCTGATAACGCAAAAGACCGGCCTGTTCAGGCCGGTCTTCGCATTGAGTGAAGTCAGACATGTGCTGCGACCAGGAGTCATGAAACTCCCCCGGCAGCAGCCGGCAGAAATCAGGCTCCGGTCACTTTCGTGACGAACGCGGTATCCACCGCACTGACTCCGCCGAAGTAACGGGCCTTCACCCGCAGCACCACATCCCGTTCGAATGCGGCATTGCTTTCACTCCGCTGCAGGAACGTCTGGACCGGCCAGATTTCCGTCCAGACGAACTGGCGGCGGAAATCTCCCAGATACCAGTTTTTCGAGGCACTCTCTCCCTGTTCGTCCACAAAGGGAGAACTGAGAACTTCCAGCAGGTTGTGCACCGGGTTGGCGAAGCGGGTTTCCCCGTCCGCCGAGGTCACTTGAATTTCCGTCGATTGCACAATGCTGCGTGCGGTGCCGCGCAGGCGTTCCGAAACAAGCAGCTGCCGGGCCGGGGCCACAATCGGCCGGGACGGTCCATCCACGCGGTCGTCATGTACTTCTGTGGCCCGATAATGCAGGACCTCTTCGATATCCGTCCAGTCGACCAGCGGAATCGCGGCATCGAATTCTTCCGAGGTCGTGTTTCCCGGCCCGATGTAGTTCCGGTTGGTTCCGTTCCCCGCATACAGGGCCTGTCCGGCACCTGATGGGCGATACACATAACTTCCACCGGCAGCGTCTGCATCGGTCACGGCCCGAATGATCGTCCGTTCGCGTTCCTGGCGCAGGTAATATCCCAGGGCCATCGCGCGGCGGTTGATTTCGCCGGTCTGATCAAATGCGATCAGCTCTTCCTGAATACTCAGGATGCGTCCCTGTTTCGATTCGCGCGAGGTCACAAACTTCTCTTCGAAGGACGATTCCTCATATGGATGGCCTTCCGAAACTTCCGTCGGGCCGGCCAGGGCGCGAAATCCGGCGATTCGCGTATTCCGGAACCGGCTGGGGATGATGGTCACCAGTCGATCGCCCACAAAGCCGGCATCGTCTTCATAACCTTCAATCACTTTCCGGCCAATCAGTTCACCGGTCACCACCTGAAACAGATGGCTGCTGACTCCCGGATTCGATTCCTGCAGCAGTTGCCCCACGGCAGCGGGTGAGTGCAGTGACTGTTCGGGAAACGCCGAAACTTCCTGCAGCGCCCGCAAACGCGGCAGCACTCCGCAGGCATCCGCCAGTTCGTAGTAAGACAGATCGTCCGGCGTCACCTTTTTCTCGTTCAGCAGCTCCACCAGCTTGTGATAAAAGCCGGCGGAACCGTGAGATTCGATCAATGATTTCAGAGATGTTCCGTGCATGAAGAACCTTGCAGGTTGATGGGAAATTCAGAATTTCAGACAAAACTGGCCGCAATCTGCCCGCGATGAAGAATGCTGCATGCGAGGCGGGGCGCGGCACGAACTTTCAATGGCCCAGGCCAGGCACGTTCCGCCACGCGGCGAGTGGAAGTTCCTGCGGCGAAACTCACTCACGAAACCCAGCCGCCCAGGGGCATCGTCCGTCCCAAAACCCTCCGGCGCGGGCACTGGACAATGCAATCTGCTCGCTGGCAGGCTGCCGGGTTGTTGAACCGTCCTTGCCCCGTGAATTGGGGCATCGCCGGTCCAGAAATCCTCCATCGCGGGCAAGAAAAAGAGCAAAGTGCTCTATCCGATGGCGGCATTCGCATTGGCGCTCGATGTGGTCCAGGCCGAGGCCAGAGTCACCCGCAGTGTCGAAGTCGTGGAAGTGGTGAACTCCGCCGAGCGTGCAATGGCGGAAGTAGACACCGCGGTTTCCAGTTGCTTGTTCATCAGCTTGCCCGAGTTTTCGTCAGGACCCAACGGCGTTCCCAGCTCATAGCTGGCACCGGCCACGTCAAATTCATAAACGCTGTCCGGGCTGACATCGACAGAAATGGGAACCGTTTCTCCCTGAGCCGAGGGCTGGTGTGCCACGCCCAGAAATTTGGCGGCGAAGTTCCCCTGTGTCGTCGCCAGATTTGTCGTCCAGGTGAAATCGGCCGCCGGCTTGGCATCATCTGTATCAAGCCACACCAGGTCGCCCGCTTCGATGACCGTCTGCGCATCGACACGCACCTTGCGCAACTGCACCTGACCCGAACGGAACCGCAATTTGTTCATACATTGTCTCGCTCAAAGGGAAGAAGAAACGTGGAAGCACTCAATGACCGCCTCCGGCTGCCGAATTGCGTCTCGGTACCGAGGAGGGAAGGTTGCTGGGCGCAAAATCCGCACAGCAGGCGTTTCGCCAGAGGAAACGCCACTCATTGTGTGGCAGCCGCGCGATGTGGCAGCGCGCGGCCTCGGTGGAAGTGAGGCGATCAAGAAGAGCGGCGGCGCAAGACCTTCAGAAATGCGTCGTCGCAGGATGGTTCCGACGGCAGTGCCAGCCTCGGCTGACTCATCACCGGATGCAGTCGCCGGGCCTGTTCCCACAGCTGAATCCGGTCATCGATCAACTGCCGGCGGTGAAGCAAGGTGCCAGCCTGAATCAGCTGCCGCCGAAAACAGTCGCTGACGGCGCTCTCCGGCAGGCCCGATCGTCGCAGCAGATCATGCACCTGTTCCTGCTCCTGCAGTGCAGCCAGCTGGCACGACAGCTGACGGTTCTGCTCGGTCAGCCGGGAACATTCCTTCTCGGCCAGCAGGCGCGTCTCGTCCGGAGTGTCGACCGGACCGGCAGAGCCACCCCTGTCCGATCCATCGCTGCAGGATTCACGAAAAGTTGTGGTCGTAGCCGGGTTGATGACCACATCCACCGACAGTACGTCCACAATTTTTTCCACAACCTGACTGTCCGCCGAGCGTTCTGCCAGCACCACATGCGACATGCCGACGCCCGGGGCGTTCGATTCCACCAGCTTCAGAAACAGCCGGCCGGTCTCGGTGTCCAGAACGCAGATATCTCCCCGGATGCGTCCATTTTCAAATCGTGGCCGAACAATCGAGCCGACCAGGTCGCGGGCACTCCGGTCCAGCGGACGCTGCCGATTTTCCGCATGGTCCAGAAAGACCGGCTTGTTTTCATACAAAGTCACCCCGGCCAGCAGAGCCGATTCTGCATAACAGTAGCCGTTTCGCGACAACTGTCCGGCAAGTGCCACATTCCGCACAATGCGTTCCGTGGCGTCCACCGTTAACTCGTCTGCCCAGTGTTCCAGATGCTCCGACAGCGTGGATGGCTGCATTGGCCGATGTCTCCCATGTCAAGAAACCGTTTCAATTCAAAAGGATGCGGTTGCGCAGGCGAAACAGCCTGAACCCCCAAAACAGAGAATCAGCCCGGAATTCCGGGCTGTTCACAGGTGTCCCGGGGCTCCTGTCGACTATGATTTCCGGGGAAACCGCATTTGCCAGAAGCGCTGTTGTCGGATAGGGTTTCTGTCGAATCCACGGCGGGTGACACTCACGCAGCCCCCTCCCTGGTGTGCGAACTGATCATCTTGAATTGAGCGAGTGAATGGCCGACCCAAAGAAAGTGAAGCGGATCGACAGCGATGACCCCGGTGCGGACAAGTCCGGACCAAAAGGGGGATTCCCTTTTATCATCTTGCTGATGATCTTCATTCTGCTCGCCTACGGGGCGTATCAGCTCCTGGTGACAGCCAACCGCAGCCCGGTGGATTATGCATTTTTCCTCAACCAGGTTCGCGGCAATAACGTCACCTCGGTCGCCATCAACGGGCTGTCCATTCACGGCCGCTGGACCAACGTAAAAACCGCCCAGGATGCCTGGGTCACCTATCTCGAAGCCAAAAATCCTCCGGCCGCAGCCCCTGAGGGAGACGCCGCCAAAAAGCCCGCCGCAGAAGAACCTGCGCCGCGTCAGCTGGCCGACCAGTTTTCCACAGATGTGCCGGCGCTCGAAGGGGACTCATTGATCCGCCTGCTCGAGCAGCACAATGTGAAATTCAATGCCGAAAACGACGGCATGAGCATGCTGCTGCTGCAGTCGCTGATTTACCTGCTGCCGCTGATTCTGGTCACCATGTTCCTGCTGTTCGCCATGCGCCGCTCGGCAGATCCCATGAGTTCCGGAATGTTTGGTAACTTTGTCCGCAGTCAGGCCAAGCGGTTCCGCCCGAATGAACAGCAGACGACCTTCAAAGACGTGGCCGGCATGGAACATGCCAAGCGTGAACTGGAAGAAGTCGTAGACTTTCTGAAAGATCCAGCGAAATTTCAGCGGCTCGGTGCCGAAATCCCCAAAGGAGTCCTGCTGGCAGGGCCTCCCGGAACAGGCAAAACCCTGCTGGCCCGGGCGGTAGCCGGAGAGGCAGGTGTTCCGTTCTTTTCGATCAACGGGTCGGAATTTATCCAGATGTTTGTCGGGGTCGGTGCCAGTCGCGTCCGGGATATGTTTCGAACCGCGAAAGAGAACGCTCCCTGCATTCTCTTTATTGATGAAATCGATGCCGTCGGTCGCGTGCGCGGGGCAGGCGTGGGAGGCGGTCACGACGAACGCGAACAGACGCTCAACCAGATCCTCAGCGAAATGGACGGCTTCCATGCCACCGAAGCGGTAATCGTCATTGCCGCCACGAACCGGCCGGATGTCCTCGATCCAGCCCTGCTGCGGCCAGGCCGCTTCGACCGCCATGTTTCCGTCGACCGGCCCAGCCGGCAGGGACGACTGGGAATTCTAAAGGTCCACGTCCGCAAAGTTCCCCTGGGCGATGACGTGAATCTGGAAGACATTGCCAACAGCACCATCGGCTTTTCGGGAGCCGATCTGAAAAATCTGGTGAACGAAGCGGCTCTGAATGCGGCCCGGGAAGGCAAAAATCAGGTCGGACGCAAGGATTTCGAAACCGCTCGCGACAAAATCATGATGGGGGTCGCCCGCGAAGAAGTGCTGAATGCCCAGGAGCGCCGCATGACCGCCTATCACGAGGCCGGGCATGCTCTGCTCGCATGGCTGCTGCCGGAGGTCGATCCGGTTCACAAAGTGACCATCGTCCCGCGCGGACGGGCTCTGGGCGTCACGCAACTGCTCCCGGAGGAAGAACGCTTCCACATGGGCGAAAGCCGCTTGCGGGCTCAACTGGCCATGATGCTGGGAGGCCGCGCCGCCGAAAAGCTGATCTTCGATGAATACTCGGCCGGGGCGGAAGACGACCTCAAACGGGCTTCACAGATCGCCCGCCGCATGGTCAGCGCCTGGGGCATGAGCGAACGCATCGGGCCGGTCGCCTATCGCGACGGAGAAGAACATCCATTCCTGGGGAAAGAAATTCAGGAAGCCCGGAAATACAGCGAACAGACCGCATTTCTGATCGATCAGGAAATGCAGAAAATCCTGGTCGCCGCTCACGAACGGGCCACCGCCATTCTCGATGAGAACCGGGAAAGCCTGGACCGGATTTCCGATGCCTTGCTCGAGCGCGAAATTGTCTCCCGTGAAGAACTGGTCGAACTGATCGGTCCCAAGCGTGTGCATCCGGCCGATGAACCGGCCAGCGTGTAAATGGCCAGTCAAAACTTGTTGTCTGGATTTTCAGAACACGACACGCGAGTAAGTGCGTTCGGCACGGTCCCGGCTCACAGAGCCGGGGCACGCAGCGCATGAGTAGAGCTGCTCTTCTCCATTTCAGAGCACGCCGCGTCAGCAAGTGGATTCGGCACGCTCCCGGCACGCCGCGAGAAATTCACGCGAATTCCACAGATTGTGATCCGTCACACATGGCGATCGATCACACGTTGCGCCCCGTCACACTCAGCGCCCCGTCAAGCGGCGGAAGTTGATCTTCGCCGTCTTCCACTCATCAGCCACAGACAGGCTGAGTCCGTCCGCCCCGGCTCATTCGATCTGATCTCTTCAGAGACCCTGTGCGTCAAGACGCATCCCTGTTGCCGGTCATCCCCAAGATGCGTCAGCGCTGTCCGGATGTGGACATCGAAGTCCGGGCCGACAGCGCGTTCGCAGTCTCGAAGATGTAAGAACCACTCACAAAACCTTCCGCGATCCGCTCGCGGAAAGGAAATTCTCATCATGTGAGAGGTTTTGTTCGCGGCTCTAAGACATCTGCCAGTGACTGCATGTGTGGTCCATGTTCGATATCGGCATGAATTCCCGGCTCAAAGCCGAAAGTGAGGATCTGCTCCAGCAGGCTGTGGAACAAGACGAACAGACGGCAGAGAAGCTGCGGCTGCTGATCGCAACCGGATACCAGGCGAAAGGCTGGAACTGCGAACCGTCTGTCATTATCCAGGCGGAATCCCATGCAGCCGGGACGAATCGACGGGCGGTGGTCACCGATCGGGCCAGAACACGGATCATTCCCCCGGGAGTCAAGAGCTCTTCCTCCCCAGACTGCGATGAAGAATTGCAGTCGTTGCTATGGCGGATTGAGCGGCGCCAACGCTGAATGGCCAGATCGATCGAGCTGAATTCGGGATCGTCTTCTGTGGAATCGAACAACGCATTCCAGGAGTCGTCGTCCAGAAAAGCAGGGGGCAGTGCTTGGCAGAGAGCGCTGGTAGAACTCTGATTCCAGTTGAGCGATCAGCGTCATCAGTTCCCGGTCACCGGTTTGAATCGCCCAGTGTTGCAGCATGACAGGTTCTGAATTCAGGGACGTGTGATCCACCCATTCCGTCAGCGAACAGAGAATCTGTTTGTGGTCATCGGCCCGGCAGGCTGCTTTCAGAGCTGCAAACAACGCGGCCTCCTGATCGGCAGGAGCGGTTCTTCTCCTCAGCAGACAGCAGAACATTGCGGCCAGCATTCCCCCAAGAACCGTGAGTCCGGCGATCCAGATTGAAACCTGATTCCAGCGGATTGCCGAAGAGTTTTGCGGTCGGGACGACGCGGAGACGGATGCCGTCACGGAAATTGTCCGCTCCGGAATGGTTTCGTGCCGCAAGGTTTTTGTGGTGAGGTCAAACCATGTCAGCGTCTCTTCAGGGAAAGTCACTGTCCCGGGCTTTTCGAAAACGAACGTCACGGTTTCGATTCGTTCTCCATTGAGAGAGCCTTTCTGACTGTCGTCCTGGACCACTGGGGGTTTCGGATAGATTCCGACGCCCGGGAGGGGGCCCACCGTCAGCGACGGGAACTCCATTCCGGGAATGTCCGCAGCGTGGAATGTGATGGTCCGGGTTACGGCATCGCCGACTTTCGCTGTGTGCAGATCGGGTGACCAGGATTCTTTCAGGCTGAGCCGGGGTGTGCTGATCAGCGTCTGCAGATTCTCGGCCCCGGGGGGAAGTCTGACTGTGAACTGGAGTGGCTGTGTGTTGACGGTGAATGAAGTCACAGGTTGCCCATAACCGGCCGATGAGGCAAACCGGACCGGGAAGGGGAGGAGCCGAAGTTGTCCTGCCCGCTGAGGAAACAGCGCGAATTCATGGACCTGGGTGACATAGGACACCCCCTGCAGAGTCTCGTTGCCGATCCTGGGAGAGCCGGGCAGCTTCAGGACGAGCAGCCCGGAAATCTCCGGGATTTCAAAGGTCGGCACGCCGGAGATGGAGAAGCCAGGGGCCAGGATTTTGACCGTCATGGATACCCGCTGTCCCACCCAGGCCTCCTCCTGTGTGGTTAACCGGGCGTCGACTTTGCCTTCCGGTGCCGCTCCATCGACAGACGAAGAACACAGGAGAAGCGAGACCAGGATCAGTATTCTCATGGAGTCTGCTCATGCAGTTGATACGCAAAACGTGCTTTCAGAAAGTCTGACGGCTTCGTCTGCACCCGGCGTAGCCAGAGCGTGCGCAGTTCTTCATCGCTGAGAGGAGAGCCGCCTGCCACTTCCACGGTCTCACCGGCGTTCTGCCGAGAGTGGTCATCAAAGATGATGTCGTCTGCCTTGAGTTCCCCGCCGGTGCCTTCTTCGGCATTTCCGGACTGGACAATCCGGTCCCGGCGAATTCGGGCCAGATGCTGATTGTCGCTTGCCTGCTGCCAGTCAGGGCGCAGCTGAAGGGCCCGTGAATAGCTGCTGATGGCCTCGTCGTATTTGCCCAGCATGACCAGTGCATTCCCCCGATCATAGGCTCCGTCCGCGGAGCCATCCCGGGCGAAGGCCCGTTCCGCCTGTTTGAAATCACCTGCCCGAAACCATGCCGTTCCCTGATGCAGAGGATCGGTAAACAGCGCGGCGGCCTGTTGGTACTGGCCTGCCAGGAACAATTGCTGTGCCTGCTGATCCGGGGTCATCCATTGACTGATGCTCCACGGTCGCCACAGGCACAAACCTGCCAGCAGAAGACAGAACAGGACCGTGCGTTCGATCGATCTCATCAGGCAGCTCCCCAGACAGAACCGCGAATGACCCAGCCACGTCGAAACCAGAACAGCACGATCAGCAGCAGCACCGGAACCAGAAAAGAACCGGCATCCTGCCAGCGATCTCCTGAGGAGGTTGCAGGCATGTCGGAAAAACGGGTTCGTTTCATGAGTGCCTGAATGTCGGTCTCATCCGGAGTCAGCACGACGAATTTCGCATCGAGAGTTCTGGCAGCGGATTTCATGCGTGCAAACTCTTCTCCCGAGGCTTCCGGGACAAGAATGCTCAGGGGGGCCAGTTGTGAAGAGTGCTGTTTCAGATTCGCCTGCTGTTCCGGAGAAATATCATCGGCGATCCAGAGCAGCCAGCCGGGTTGTTTCGAACGGATCAGAATGCCGTTCGCCATGACCAGAGCCGACCCTGCGACGTCTCCTTCTTTGGGGAAAATCTTCGGGCTGAGTTCCGCAGCGAAAGAATTGATGACCTCCGCATCACTGGTCAGAGGAAGCACCCGATGAGCTGACCCGGCATACGCGACCAGCGCGGTTTTCGCTTCGGGACGTTCTTTCAGAAGATCGCGAATTTTCTGAACGCTTCGCGCCAGCCGGTTGGGCTGAACATCTTCGGTCAGCATCGACGGGGTCACCTTCAGGACAATCACCAGGGCCGCGACATCATCTGAAAACGGGGCCGGTTCTCTCTTCCATGTAGGGCCGGCCAGGGCGAGGATCGCAATGGACCAGCCGATGATCAGCAGCAGCAGAGGCTTGAATCGCCGGGACCGGGGTTTGCCGATCAGCAGATGCGGCAGAAGCTCAGCCGAAATGATCCCGCGCCAGGTCTGCCGATCATCCGAAGTTCGCCACAGTCTCCAGGCAATGAGTGCGGCAGGCAGAACGGCCAGAAACCAGAGTGGTCTCAGGAAATGGAAATCACTCATTCCATCCCCCTTCCGCCGTCCAGACAGAGTGCCAGCATGCTGAGCAGCAGTCCGGCTCCCAGTGGCCATTGAAACAGATCATGTCGCGGCCGGTGTGTGATTGTTTTCGCCTCACGAGTCTTCAGATCATCGATTCTCTGATAGAACGCGGCGAGTTCCTGCTGATTATTGACATGAGCCGAAATCCCTCCGGTGATCGCTGCGATTGATTTCAGGGCCGCTTCATCGATTGCAGCCTCCCCGGCCGCCCCAGGATCTCCGACCGCCACCGCATCGATTGTGATCTGGTGATCCCGGGCGACTTCCGCTGCCTTTTCCGGAGGGACTTCGCTGCCGGTATCGTTTCCGTCGGTCAGCACGATCAGCGTTTTTTCCGGCAGCGTTTTTTCCGGAGCATCGCTGCGTTCGAAGACCGTTACCGCCAGCCCGATGGCATCGCCCAGAGCGGTTTTCGGGCCTGCCATGCGCGGCTTCATTTCCGCCAGCAGTTCCTGACAGACCTGCAGATCCTGAGTGAACGGGATCTGCACAAACGGCGCAGTTCCAAACACAATGAGCCCGACCCGGCTGTCGGTCTGACGAGACAGGAACTCATTCAGAACTTCCTTGACGGCGGTCAGGCGGTCGACTTTCTTTCCCTGCCGGTTTGTGAAATCCGTGGTTTCCATTGATCCGGAGAGATCGACGGCGAGCAGCAGGTCACGCACCGGAATGACTTTTGTCACAGGAGCTTCGATCCGTTGAGGCCGGGCGCAGGCGACGACCGAACAGATCCAGATGGAGAGCAGGCCCCCCAGCCGAATCCCTTGCCGACGCCGGACAACCGCTCGGGCCGCAGGGGTCTGCCCGGTCATCCGGCTGAGTTTTTCGAGAAAGGGAACCCGCAATGCTTCCCGGAAGTCACGATATTCCGGAACCAGCAGCCAGACCGCCAGCGGAAGCGGCAGCAGCAAAAGCACCCAGGGGAACGCGAATGTCAGCATGGGCGCTCCCGGGAATGCTGACGGATCCACTGTTCCGCCAGTTTGATCAGGGAAGAAATCTCCCCTGCTGGTGGTTCCGGGAGAAAAGCAGCCTCGGTCAGAACCCGCCCCCCCTGATCGAGGAATTTCACTTCCGGCGCGGACTGATCCAGGAACTTCAGCCAGTCCTGTCCACTCAGGGAAGCCACCTGCTCGCGGGGCCAGACACTCAGGGCCACGCGTTTCAGCAGTTCATCAATCTGCGGCAGGCTCGCCGGTTCTGCCGGCAACGCGTTCAATCGCCACAAAGCTTCCCGGCGATAGGCATTCTTCCGCCATGTTGTTACGAATCGGCAAAGTCCCCAGAGCAGTCCGCAGAGGATCAATGCTCCCAGAACGATCCAGCCGGGTGCCGGTGGCCACCACGAAATCGGTGGCAGTGCGACGAGACCATGCAGATTCGACAGGCTTCCGGGATCGGCCGGGGTGAGTTCCGGTTTCATTGCGGCCTCCCGGGGTGCCCGCCCAGCTGCCGGGAGAACTGCCGCATCAGATCCTGTTCCGTGTCGAGTGTGAGGAGTGGAACCTGACGCGTCAGCAGGAATTTTCTGGCCTGGGAAAGCCGTGACTGAAAATCATTCCGGAACTCCTCGCGAAGACTGGAGAGGCGTGACGAGACTTCCAGCTGCATTTGACCATCGGACACCACGGCACGTTCCCGGGCGTTGAAATCAGCTTCCAGCGGGTCATAGATGAAGATCGCCAGAAGATCGTTATGGCGGGCAATTTCCGTGGCCAGTTGCCGCGTTTCTTCATCGGCACCATGGGCATCGGTGATCAGAATGACCAGATGATCGTGCGTTGCCACGTCGCGAGTTTTGCGCAGGGCCGCATTCAACCGGGCCGGATCAAACGCCGGCGCATCCGACGTCAACCTGTGATTCTGCTTCACCAGAGCCTGAAGGATGCGCAGAACCGTTGCGCGGCTGCGCTGCGGGCGAATCACCGTCTGATCGGTGTCGCCAAAGATCACCGCGCCGATCCGGTCTTTCACAGCCAGCGTCCGCCAGGCGGCAATGGCGGCTGCTTCCGCTGCCACAACAGATTTCAATTTCACTCTGCTTCCGAAGAACATGCACATCCGCTGGTCGACCACCAGCAGCGCAGGCCGTTCCCGCTCTTCGGTAAAGACACGCGAATGAATTCTGCGGGTGCGTGCGGAGACTTTCCAGTCGATCGTGCGGGGATCATCTCCGGGCAGATAACGCCGCAATTCTTCAAAGTTCAGTCCGCGTCCCCGCAGACGGGACGCATGCTGCCCTGCCAGAAGACTTCGGGCAGGCTGTCGGGGAAGAAAGGAGAAGCCATGAGCCTGCGACTGCAGCGCCATCAGCGCCGGCAGATCGACAGTGACTTCGGAATGAGAGCCGGGAGAATTCATGACGGGCTCCTCCTGCTCAGGCCACAGCGACCTGCTTCAGCAGTTCATTGACCACCTGATCAGGCGTGACGCCTTCTGCAAGGGCGTCGTAAGTCAGAATGAGACGATGCCGGAGGCATTCCCGCGCGACGGCCCGCACATTGTCCGGCGTGGCATGATCCTGTCCGTTCAGCCAGGCATGCGCCCGGCAGCAGCGGTCCAGCGCCAGCGTTCCCCGTGGACTGGCGCCAATCTGAATCCATTTCTTCAGGTTCTCTCCCAGTTTCTCCGGACGGCGGGTTCCGGCAATCAGGGCGACCAGATAGCTCTCCAGAGTTTGGGAAACAAAGACCCGGGACACCTCGGCCCGGGCATTCATGACGGCCTGCTGCGGGATTCGGGACGTATCGACTGGTGCTGTGCCTGATTCTTCGCCCCGAACCAGATGCAGAATTTTGACTTCGCTGGCGTCATCAGGATAGTCGATGACGACTTTCATCAGGAAGCGGTCCATCTGGGCCTCCGGAAGCGGATAGGTTCCTTCCTGCTCGATCGGATTCTGTGTCGCCATCACCAGAAACAACGCGGGAAGCGGATAGGTCGTCCCGCTGACTGTCACCTGTCGTTCCTCCATCGCTTCCAGCAAGGCTGCCTGAGCCTTGGCGGGAGCACGATTGATTTCATCCGCGAGAATCAGGTTGCCGAAGATCGGGCCGGGCTGAAATTTGAACGTCCCCTGTCCAGTCTCACCGTAATAAACGTCCGTGCCGGTGATATCTGCCGGCAGCAGGTCGGGAGTGAACTGAATGCGTCGAAACTCGGATTCCAGACAGCCGGCCAGGGTTTTGATGGTCCGCGTCTTGGCCAGACCGGGCAGCCCTTCCATCAGCACATGACCATTGGCCAGCAGCGCGATCAGAACGCGATCGATGATCGACTCCTGACCGATGATCGACTGGGCCATGTGCTGTTTCAGCGTGAGAATACTTTCGCGGGAAGTCATCGGATGAGCGTTTCGTTGAAAGTCATAAACGGAAAGACCCGCCAGCCTGTTCAGGGATTCGGTGGCGATCGGTTTCCTGAGAACCAGCGGTAATACGGATTCTCTGGCTCCGCCTGGGAGACCTGGGTCAGAAGCTGCTTCCAGCGCTGGCGATCACCGGCATAGGCCGCGAGGGCGGATTCATAGAACGCATGCAACGTGCTGCGACGCTGAGTGAGTTCTGCCTGAAATTCTGCATCGGCGTGAATGAGAACCGGCTCGGAAGAAATGGCGAGCAGAGCTGAAAGAGTCCGCTCGAAATCGCCCGGCAAGACCCAGTCACCATACTCGATTCCTGGTCGGTCATCCGTCACCGGCAGAACGTCCCCGGCGTATTTCTCCAGTTCCTGCCGGTCGCAGATGAATGTGGCCAGCAGTGCCGCAGGAGACTCGATCCCCACGGCCTGCAAACTGGTGGAGACTCCCGGTTGCTGAAAACGTGAGGCAATGCGTTTGACGTCCAGTTCCATGGGGGAAAGTGACCCCACCAGCAGCATCTCATGCAGTTCTGTGCTCCAGAGCGTGACGTGGGGGAAAACATCGAGAAAGCTGCGGACCAGGGATTTTGTGTCCCGGTCGGTCTGCGTCGGCAGCGGCAGCCACTGCGCCAGGCAACCCTCACGGTTCAATCGTTTCGCGGCAAGGGCATAAAAGTCGGTGGAATAAAGATTCACGACACCTGCTGCGGAAGGAGGCGGCGGCTCCAGCGTGATCAGATCGTATTGTTCCTCGCTTTGCAGCAGTTCACGGCGTCCGTCGACAACGCGAATATCGACTCGCGGATCCTGCGTGACATTCTGATTTCCCTGAAACAATGCTGCGGCCTGCACCACTTCCGGCATCAGTTCAGCACAGACCCGTTTCTCCAGACCTTGGTATGCCAGAAGACTGCCGGTCGTGATGCCGGTTCCCAGCCCGATCACCAGAGCGGAACGGGGTTCACCGCGATGCATGATCAACGGCAGAAGCGACTGCAGACGCATATAGCGCAATGAGGTCATTGTGTCTCCGGAATTGGAGACTCCTTGAATATAGAGCCGGCGAAACCGGTTCTGCCCGGCGCCCTGTTCAATGACGGCGACCGTCCCCCCGGCCCCTGAAGCTGCAAAGAGCAGGGTCCCTTTGCGTCGCGAAGCCAGTTGCTGAGAAAAGCTGCCTGGTTCGATCACAACCGTGGCCCCCAGGATGAGGAGCACACACAACGCTGTGAGCCAGCGCGCGGCATGAGAGACTCGCTGACCACAGAGCACAGCCAGCAGCCCGACGGTGCCTGCCATCAGGGCCAGAACCTGCAGGCTCCATTCCAGTCCCAGAAATGGAATGAGAACGAACCCGGTGAGCATCGTTCCGCCGATGCCCCCCAGCGTGTTGACAGCCAGAATGATTCCTGCATCCCGCCCGGCATGAGCCGCATGGCCCATCAGTCGCAGGGCCACGGGAAAGGCCGCCCCCAGCAGCATCGTGGGAAACAGTACGATGCAGGTTGCCGCGACCAGAAACCGTGCGCTCATGGCAACAGATTCACTGCCGGTAAGCTGGAAGGCCTGCGCGGCCGCCTGCGTCTGCCAGGAAGCAAGCCAGTCACCCAGCCAGAGCACCTGAAACAGTGCCGACATTCCCGCCGCGGCAATCAGAAAACCAAATATCCCCCAGGGGTCGCGTATCCGGTCAGACCGCAATGCTGCCAGAGCACTGCCGATCATCAGCCCTGTCAGATACACCGCCAGCACCATCGCGAAGGCAAAGGTGCGCGTGCTGGTCCACTGCACAATCACCTGAGACCAGACGACCTCGTATCCCAGGGCAATGCCACCGGCAATCGAATAAAGCAGCAGCGCCAGTGGAATGCGCACCGGAGCGGAGTCTGCAGACTCACTCGTCGCCGGGACAACCATCACGAGCGATCTCCGGCCGAGAAAGAAGGCTCCGATGGCGAGGCCAAAATTCAACACTCCCGCAAAGAGAGCGGACCCGGTGACTCCCAGCCAGGGGATCAGAACAAATGATGTGAGAACGGCCCCGGCGATTGCTCCTGCGGTATTGGCGGCATAGAGCCCTCCGCCAGTCGAGCTGATCCGGCCATTTTGAGCGGAGAGCGCGCGGATCAGGACCGGCAATGTGCCCCCCATCAGCATGGCCGGCAGTCCGACCAGCAGGAACGGGAGACTCCAGGCCAGGAAACCGATGTGGTTTTCCAGTGCCGCGAAGAAGACTGCAGAACAGGCGAGAATCAGGGTACATCCCACGGCCGTCAATCCGACGCCGGCTTCAATCACGGCATACAGCAGCAGTGGTCTTCTGACCTGTTCGACAATCTCTCCCAGTGCCCAGCCTCCCAGGGCGAGACCGGCGAAGAACCCGCTGACGGCAATCGTCACCGCATGGACATCAACGCCCACAACAAGGGAAAGCTGCTTGACCCAGATGATCTGATAAACCAGAGCCGACAGCCCGGACACAAATAGCAGCACGGCCGCGATGATTGACATCCCCGAGGGAGAAACACCCGGCTTCCATTTCGCTGCTGGTTGAACCATGGCGATGGTTGAAGACTTCGGGCGACGTTTCGTCGGGGATGACATGAAACCCATTCATCAAAAGCGGCGCGACAGCCAGAATGACTGACGCGCCGCACATTCACCTGGCAGAAAACGCGAGAGCCGGTTCCGGTTCCGGTTCCTCTTTCAGAGCACGAAACGTCAGTGAATGCATCCGCGGGCACCGGAACGAGCCACCGGCTCTATTCCAGCGTCCCGTTTCAATGCACCGTCCTCGCCCCGCGGACTGGCGAATCCATCCATTCAGACACGCCCGACGCGGGCACCGGAACGAGCCACCGGCTCTATTCCAGTCCCCGTTTCCGAAACGACTCGTCGATCTTTTTGTCCACCGCCTTGCGAATCTGGTCGATGCTGAAGCTCGCTGGACGCTGGCTGGGGGGGTACTCGACGAATGTTTCCAGAAAGGCGGCCGCCTTGATCTGCCCCAGGGCCAGCAGATAAGCATTTTCAACGCGCCACTGATCATAGCCGCTTCCGGAAATGTCGGCATGCTCATAGGGATCCATCCGCAGATTGAAAAACTTGGGAACCCGCCGTTTGGTGAAGGGGTGCGCCCAGATGTCAAATTGCCCTTTTAGTTCCTGCTCTTCAAAGATCATTTTCCAGTCGCCGGTCCGCATGGCGACGAGATCGCCGTCGTCATTGAAATAATAAAACTCGTTTCTCGCGCTCTTGTCTGACTTGCCGGTGAGATAATCGAGCTGATTGAAACCATCGAGATGATTCCTGAAGGTCGTCGGGTTTCCTTCCGGCTGCCAGCCTTTCAGAAGACGGTCTTTCACTCCGTCATCACCGGCGGCAGCCAGCAGCGTGGGAAGCCAGTCGAGTCCGGAGACGATTCCATTCATGACTTCGCCGGCCTTGAAATGTCCCGGCCAGCGGACCAGACAGGGAACACGGAAGGCCCCTTCCCAGTTCGTGTCTTTTTCGCTGCGGAACGGGGTGGTCGCAGCATCAGGCCAGGTAAAGGCATTAGGACCGTTGTCGGTCGTGAAGATCACAATGGTATTGTCTGCGATCTTGAGATCGTCCAGTTGCTTGAGCAGTTTGCCGACGTTCATGTCCATTTCCATCATGCCGTCGGCATATTCGTTGCCCGGCATGCCGCTCTGTCCGCGCATGGACTCCCGGACATGCGTGAAGATGTGCATGCGGGTGAAATTCATCCAGACGAAGAACGGCTTTTCTGCTTTGGCCTGTCGATCAATGAAATCCATGCAGGCGGCGGTCGTTTCATCGTCGATCGTCTCCATCCGCTTGCGATTGAGCGGCCCGGAATCTTCGATCTTGCCATCGGCCGAAGATTTGATGACGCCCCGGGGCGCATAACTCTTGATGAATTCCGGATCGTCTTTCGGCCAGTAGGGACGCTCCGGCTCTTCTTCCGCATTCAGGTGATAGAGATTCCCGAAGAATTCGTCGAAGCCGTGATTCGTCGGCAGATATTCATCCCGGTCCCCCAGATGATTCTTGCCGAACTGCCCGGTGGCATATCCCTGCGGCTTGATCGCTTCAGCAATCGTGATATCCCCTTTCTGCAGGCCCACCGGGGCACCGGGAATCCCGACCTTGGAAAGCCCGGTTCTCAGACAGGCCTGCCCGGTAATAAAAGTCGACCGCCCGGCCGTGCAGCTGTTCTCGGCATAGTAATCCGTAAACAGCAGCCCTTCTTTCGCAATTCGATCGATGTTGGGAGTCTTGTATCCCATCAACCCATGGGTATAGGCACTCAGGTTCGACTGCCCGACATCATCTCCGAAGATCACCAGAATGTTCGGCTTTTTGCCAGCTCGTTCAGGTGATCTGGCCGGCTGATAAAAGGCGATGGTCCGGGGAGCGGCGGATGACTCCCGGGGCTGCTCCGTCTGACGGAGGAGATCCGTTTCCGGGCCGGCGGTGTTCCGGATCGGCTTGGAATTCTGTGAGGCCTGCCGGGTGAACATTGCTGAACCGGCAATCGCCATCGAAGGCCATTGCCAGTTCCCCTGTGCAGCCATGGCCCCTCCGATGGCTCCCAGCGCCATCATCATCAGGAGGGGGATTTTCTTGAATTTCATGTTGGGCTCTCCGAAAAGGAATTTTCACCGGATGAGATGAGACCCGGATCGGAATCGAACTGGCGAACGCGAGACAGACGATCGAAGCAACGGTCAGACAACCACGGAATTCCAGTCAGGACTCTGGCGCTGACAGCACGCATTGGAATCCGACGTGCGACATTCCGGACTCCGGCGGGTTCCATCCTGCCGGGGACCGGGGCGGTCTCGCCGTCAGTCAGAGTCATGACACCGGCAGGAACCCCCTTTCTGAATCTGCAGGACGGCAACAGGCTGAATGGAGTCAGAAGGCCGATCAGGGCCGCCAGGATGGCTGGCGATGCCTTTGGTCGGAAGTCGATGCCGCAGGGCGCGACCGGCCCTGTCAGAACATTCCCCCTCAGACACTCCCAGCCATGTCATACACTCCCGGTTCATTTTCTGGAAATGACTTCCGGGGGCTGTTTTCAAATTATTGTCCTTTCGGGGATTCCGATGAGGAAGCCTGCCCTGCCAGAGATGTGAGGGGGCCTGCCTGTCACCGGGGAGCCTTGTCGCTCAAATCGAATCGGCCCCCCTGGAAATTGCCTGGTGCTCTTCGCCCTCTGCAATCGGGCATCTTGAGATCCGCTCAAACCAGCCCCTTTGCAACCAGCCCCTTGTAGCCAACTCCCGTGCCGCTTCCGTCGGGAGACGTTTCATCGCTTGCGACATCAATTCCCTGTCTGCGCCATCGACAGCTGTGTTATTCCGGGAAGCAGGCCCCCTTGATGGACATCTTCGTTCTGGATCATTGCATCCTGGACCTTCCGGATGACGCAATCGTTGAACTGGGTCACCGCTGGACTTGCAGCCGAAATCATCGCCGCGTCGGATAGATGGTTTTCCAGTCCTTCTTCATGTCCGTGATCGTCCAGCCTTTGCGATTTCCCTCGTCCAGGGCCTTGTCGAGTTTGCCGAGACGGGAATCACGATCATAGGCAAATTCCCGTGCTTCATCCGTGTGATGCACAATCAGACCGAACCGCAGTCCTTCACCTGCTGTCACCCATTGGAGCATTTGCAAATCCCCATCAGAATTGCCGAATGCGGCAATCGGCCGTTTTCCGATGAACTTCTGAATCCCGACCGGCTTGCCGGGGCCGTCGTCGACAAAATCGACTTCAGGCAATCTCAGGATAACCGGTGTTCCTTCGCGCAGTTCAAATTTCGTCCTGATCGAACTGCCGATCACCTGCTCCGGAGGAATGCCATAGATTTTCTCCGTCCACGGACGCATGAAATCCACTCCGCCTCCGGAAACGATGTATGTTTTGAACCCAGTGGCCCGCAGATATCTCAGAAGCTCGAGCATCGGCTGATAAACGCATGCGGTGTATGGGCGTTTCAACACGGGATGTTCCGCTGTCCTGATCCAGTCGGTGACAATCTGTTCAAATTCATCCGTGGTCATTCCCGCGTGCGTGGCCATCAGCAGAGATTCAATGGCTTTCGTGTCGCCTGCCAATGCTCGCTGCAGATCCCCCTGCAGGACAGAAGCGAACGGCTCCTGCTCTTTCCATTCAGGATGCTGCGGGGCAAGAGTCCTGATCCGGTCGAGCAGAAAGAATCCCTGAACATAGTTCGGCTGCTCAGTCCAGAGTGTTCCATCGTTGTCGAAGACGGCAATCCGGTCATCCAGCGGAACAAAATCAGCACCCTCATCCTGAGTCACTCGAGCCACGAAGCTCAGAATGGCCTGTTTTGCTGTCCCGTTCTGCCATGCCGGCAACGGATCGGGGCTCGCAAGCTCCTGAGCCCGGAGCGCAGGCTGCAGGGCGATAAGGCCCCATGCACAGACCAGAACGATCAATCTGCTTGTGGTGATGCTGGTCATGATGTCTCGTGTGCCGCCGGCCATCCTGAGCAATTCCACAGTAACGGAAGGATCTGACAGAAGAAAGTGGAACAGACCCGTCAATGAGAAATGAGAACCGGAATCATTTGGATGACCCCGGAGCGCTATTCCAGGCTGAAATAAGCCCCCTCACAAAACCTTCCGCGATCCGCTCGCGGAAAGGAAATTCTCATCATGTGAGAGGTTTTCTTCGCGGCTCCAAGAATCGCTCACAAAATATTCCGCGATCTGCTCGTGGAAAGGAAATCCTCATTATTTAAGAGGTTTTCTTCGCGGCTTTCGATGATTTGCGGCGACTTTTCCGCCTGGAGCGGGCAGCGCGGACGAAGCAGGCTTTTCGACAGGACCGGTTGAGAGCGTCTGCGTGACCAATTCTGACGCCTCATTCTCAATCGCCGGAGATTCCGTCACGATCGCAAATTGTCCTGTTCGAAGAATGCGGTCGGTGGAACAAACTCGCCAGAACATGCTGGCCAGGGACGACGCGACATGCATTTTCTGCAGGAGTCCGTCCTGTTCCCCCGACAGGAAGGTGATCAGGGATGATCTGCGGCCATCACAACAACAGATTTTTGTTTGCCTTGATGCTGTGCCTGCCGGCTCAGGCTCTGGCCGGAGTGTGGGCTGGCGAAGACTCGTCCCCTGAAGCCGGTCAGATCCAGGCTTCGGAAGTCTTCTTCCCTTCCGGGTCCCATTCGCCATCGCTTCTGATTTCCGAAGAGACAGACGGGTTGACGCTCACCGCCGGTGAATTCAAAAGTGCCTTCGATTGTGTTCCCCTGAACGTGGAAGAAGGGGACACGTGTTCTCTGTTCTCAGGAGAACCAGAGATCTGGTCGCGCTCGTCTCTGACGAACGAACTCTTCGGCCTGCAGGCTCCGCTGGCGGAGCAAGGCATCGGCTATCAGGCGTATTTCACGCAGTTTTATCAAGGGGTCGCCACCGGAGGACAGGAACAGAAATTTGGATATGGCGGCAAAGTCGACCAGTTCCTGACACTTGAAAGTTCCAGACTGGGACTCTGGGAAGGAACCATTGTCAGTTTGCATGCCGAAACCCGTTATGGACAGGCTTCAAACTTCGACGCCGTTGGGCTGGCTCCTGTCAATGCGAACATGCTTTATCCGGCCAGCGAACCTGTCACATCGATCACAGGACTGACCATCAGCCAGATGCTCAGCGAAGAATGGATGGTCTCCGTCGGGACATTCAATCAGCTCGATCTCTTCGCCCAGCTTTACCCCCAGACAGGACGGGGCATTGACGGCTTCATGAATATGTCGGCGCTGGCCCCGTTGTCTTTAAGCCGTCCGCTCAATCTCAGCATGCTCGGGGCAGGCATCACCAAGCTCAATGCAGGCCGGGTTCAAGGGGCGCTCTCCGTTTTCAATACCGCCAATGCGGCGACGAACAGCAGCTTCAATCAGCTGTTCGAAAACGGTGCGGTTATCCTCGGCTACTATCGCATCTTTACCAACTTCGGTGACCTCCCTGGCTCTCATGCGTTACTGGGGGTCTATTCCAGTGGAACATACACCTCGGTCGATCCGACCACCTGGGTCATTCTGCCTCCCCTGGGTGTTGTACCTGGACAGGAAACCGGGACCTGGAGCCTGACTTACTTCTATGAAAAGAAACTCTGGATCGATCCTCACGATTCCAGGAGGAATCTCGATCTATTGACCAGCTGGGGAATCTCTGACGGGAATCCCAGCCCCATCTCCTGGGCAGGCAATGTTGCCGTTCAAGGGACCGGATTGAACCGGTCGCGTCCTCAGGATGCTGTCGGCGTGAGTTACTTTCACACCTCATTAAGCAGCGACTTCAGGCAACTGGCAAGTCCTGTACTGACACTCAGGGACGTAAACGGTGTGGAACTCTATTATAATGCCGCCGTGACCCCCTGGTTTCATCTGACACCTGATCTGCAGATTGTTACCCCGGCAGACCGCTCTCTGAACACAGCCATTGTCGTGGGCCTGCGAGGAAAGATCACACTGTAATAAAGATCACACTGCAATAAAGATCACACTGCAATCTCGTAATCATCAGTCGCGTGATCGTCGGATGTTCGAGTGGAACAATGCCGTGGAGACTCATGCCCAGGGCGACCGGCCTGTTCTCCGGACGAATCCTGAATCGGCCGCGCCAAATGAATGACTTCCTGCCGGGAACAGGCACCGGCTCCACGCGCGAACCGAAACACCAGTCTCCCATGGACTGGCTGCATCAGACTGCGTGGCTTCTGGTTTTCAATATCCAGGCACGAAGTGTCAGCGAGTGCCTTCAAACACATTCCCGGGTGCATCCGGCACATTCCCGCGCGTCACAGGAAATGCCTCGCCCCCGGCCACTGGCTCTTGCTGTCGATCAGATCAGCCGGAAGTTCCTGCGCTGCCAATCCTCAGCAGAACAGGCCGCCACAGTCCTCCGCGCTCCTCCGGAACATCTGCCGGGTTGCAGGTGAGCTCAATCGACAATCGATTGAACGGCTGCAGCGGCCTGCGAATCGCATAGCAACCGGACAGACCTGGCAAAGACTGCAGCAACTCCCCGTTCAGCCGCACGGCATGGATTTCGCCTGCATCTTCGGGAATCTGAACCGACAAAGTGTCGTCAGGGACCAGATTCGTGGGGGAATTGAAGTTTCGAGAGAACACAACGGTTGCGCATTCGTCTCCCTGCAGGCTGCGCCAGGAGCAGGGCACATGAATACGCTGTGAGGAATCCGCCCCGGGACGTGTCAGTTCCCAGGGCCCCTGCAGACGAATGGTATGAATCAGCATGAACGTCGGACCTGTTTGAAGTGCCGCGAACAGAACCTCTCACTGGATGGGAATTTTCCTGTCGCGAGCGGATCGGGATCGGTCATGTTCGGGGGCTCACTCTCGTTGCGAAGATGCAGTCATGGAAGAAACAGAAAGTGCCATCTCAGGGACTGCCTGAAGATTTTCGGGAGGAAGCCGAATTCTCACCCGGCCCGGGGGGAGCAGACTGGGAGTCTGAAACAGATTCTTCCATGGCTGCCGGTTCGGACCGGGAGATCAGTTCCGGCAGAGAATCCGTCGCATGACCGGCCTCGCGGCCCCAGCGTCCGGCCAGAAATCCGCAGATCACCAGTTGCAGCGGATGATAGATCATGATCGGCAGCAGAATGACTCCCAGTGCCGGATTTCCATTGAACATCAGCTGAGCCATGGGAACGCCGGTGGCAAGTGACTTTTTGGAACCACAGAAAATCACGGCCGTGCGATCGGCGGGAACAAACCGGGCCAGGCGCGAAAGCATCACCATCAGGCTGAAGACGATCCAGAACAGAATGCCGGTCAGCAGCAGCGACAGCAGCACCGCCTGCAGTCCCTGTCGGGTCCAGACACCCAGCACAAACGAATCGCAAAACGACGTATACACCAGCAGCAGAATCGTCAGCCGGTCCACCGTATTGACGAACCGCTTGTGTCGTGCCACCCAGGCTCCCCACCAGGGACGCAGAATCTGCCCGACGAGCAATGGCAGCAGCAGCCACAGACAGAGCTTCACAATGGTGCCGCCAATCGATGTCCTGGCATCCCCGGTGCTGGCCACCAGACTCATCCACAGCGGGGTGATCACAATTCCCAGCAGACTCGAAAGTGTGGCATTGAACACAGCCGCGGGAACATTTCCCTGTGCGGCCGAAGTGAGCGCTACCGAAGAAGAAACGGTCGACGGCAGCGCACACAGAAAGAAAAACCCCAGGCGCAGATCGTCGCTCATCCAGGGACTGGTCACCGCATACAGAACGCCTCCCAGCACAGGAAACAGCAGAAACACGCTGAGCTGCACCAGCAGATGCAGCCTCCACTGCAAAATGCCGGCCGTGAGTGCGGCAAACGAGAGCCCCAGCCCGTGCAGAAAAAAAATGAGTGCCACGCCGAGATTGGTGATCAGTTCCGGATGCAGCCAGCCATGCCGGGCTCCCGGTTCCGGCCAGATCCAGGCCAGCAGCACGGCCAGCCCCATCCCGCACAGAAACCAGTCCAGCTTACGTTGTTTCGCCGCAGCCATGACGTGTGGTCCGGGAGCAGAATCGTCGAAAGGTTCAAAAGGCGAGCTGGCAGGCCAACTCAGCAGGCCCCGGTTCTATTTGGGGGTGGCCAGCGTCACCTTCAGCGGAATCTTCTGCCCGTCTCGCAGCACCGTCACTTCAATCTGCTCGCCTGCCGAATACTTGCGCAGCGCCAGGTCGAAGTCATCCAGTCCGCCGATCCGGTCGCTGTTGAGCTGGATGATCACGTCGCCCGCTTTCAGGCCGGCTTTCTCGGCCGGGCTGCCGGCGACCACTCCCTGCAGGGCATAGCCTTCCGCTTCTTTTCCGAATTCCGGAATGCTGCCGAAATACGGGCGGCTGCCCGTCCGTTCCAGAGAGGCCATGCCCGGGACATTGAGATAATCCGGGCGCTCATCGGTTCCTGCAGTGGCCAGCACCAGCAATTCCAGAAAATCAATGATCTGCGCCATCCCCGGGGCATTGATATGCTCCCAGTCATCCGACGGGCGGTGATAGTCGGAGTGCGTGCCGGTAAAGAGATGCAGCACCGGAATATGCTGGCCATAAAATTCAGCCTGATCACTCGGCCCGAAGCCTTCCGGCTTTTTGGACAGAGTCAGTCCGCAACGGGCGGCGAAGACGTCGACCAGGTCATTCCAGCGCGAGGAGGTGCCGGTGCCGAACACGATCAGTTTGTGGTCTTCCATCCGTCCGATCATGTCCAGATTGAACATGGCGATGGTTTTGTCGAGCGGAAAGACCGGACTGCCCACATAGTGCTGCGATCCCAGCAGTCCCCGTTCTTCGCCGGTAAAGGCAATAAAGACCAGGCGGCGCGGGAGCGGTTGTTTCCGGCCGCCCAGACGGCGGGCCAGTTGCAGCAACCCGGCCGTTCCACTGGCATTGTCGTCGGCGCCATTGTGGATTTCGGTCGAGGCCCCGGCCAGCGAGCCTTCGCCGCCGCGTCCCAGATGATCGAAGTGCGCCCCGATCACAATGGTTTCCTCCGCGTGGGGACCTGTCCCTTCCAGCACGCCAATGACATTCTTCACCGGAACTTTGACAATCTGCACGTCCGTGGTGCCTGATGCGATCCAGCCGGGCAGTTCCCGGCTCAGAGGTTTGCCGGTCGCATCGATTTCGGCTTCCACCTGTGTCAGATCTTTTCCCAGAACATGTTCGACCAGTCTGTTGGCAGCGACCTGAGAGATCTGCAGCACCGGAATCGATTTCCCGGTGCGAGTTCCCCCATAACCGAAAGGCATCAGCGGATCCGTCTGCAGGGCATCGAAAATCTGCTGCACCTGTGCCAGATGGTCACGAGCCTGCTGCAGTTCTTTTGTCTCTTCAGAAGAAGGCGTGCCGGAACCGATGGCCTTGTCTTCCAGCGTTTTCAGCGTCTGTCGGGCCTTTTCGAGTTGAGCCTGCAGTTCTTCACGTTCGTGACGGCCGGTAAACGGATCGTTCACAATCAGCACGGCGGCGGCACCATGGGCAAACGCCTGGCTCAGCTTGGTGGTCAAAGCGGCATGCCGGGAAACCCCATGCGCCACGGCAAACGGGCCATGCGGATTGGACTGCTGGGGGTTTCGCCGCAGAATCAGAGCCACTTTGCCGGTGACGTCCATGTTTTCATAGTCGTTGTAATGCAGGTCCGGAGCCTCGATGCCATAGCCCAGAAACACGACAGGGGCTTCGAACTTTCCAGCCGCGCCAAATGCACACGGCCGAAAATCCCGGTCGATTTTCAAGTCCAGATCCTGACCATCCGGCCCGAAAATCCGCAGGGAATTGTCTGGCCCCAACCGGGCTCCGTCATTGATTTCGAATTCCTGAAACGGGTCGCCTCCTTCCGCCGTGACATTCAGACCGGCCTGGCGAAACTGGTCGGCAATGAAGTTCGCCGCTTTTTCGAGTCCGGCCGTGCCGATCCCCCGGCCTTCCCAGTCATCCGATGCAAGCCGCTTCACATCGTCCAGCATGCGCGCCGCGGCCGGGCTCAGCTCTTCTGCCGGCAGAAACCCGGCAGGGCACAGCCAGAGCAGGCAGACGAGTACCAGCGTGCCAGGTGCAAACTTCGATTTCATCAGTACGGCCAGGGGTTCGAGGACAGTCGTTCCGGATTACGAAGATCCGGCCGGATTCTATACGCGCTTCCGCCGGAAAAGTATGTTGAGCACTGCAGATTGCATCCAGCTGAAGCAAAGAGCCAGAGCCCGTTGCTCTGGCCGGGGCCTGCGCAGCGCGCGTGTTTCCAGTGGAAACGTCGCTCGCCGCGCGGCGGAACGCGGCGCAGGCAGGAGTCAGGTGCGCGACGATGGTGAATTCGAAATCCTCCCGGCCGACGTTCACCGTTCTGAGCCTTGTCCTGCTCTCATTCGTTGCTCTGATCGGCATCGTGCTGGCCTCGCTGGAATGGAGTAGTATGCAGGGGGGACAGACCGTGACCTCGCCGCATGGGCGCTATCGGGTGGATGTCGCTGCCAGTTTGAATCCCCGCCCGGGTGAACACTACAACATCCTGCTGAAGGATCTGACGTCGGGAGAAACCCTGATCCAGTTGACCGCCGCGTTTCCGCAGAACAGACAGCCACTCCCGATTCGTGGAATGAAAAATCTGGTGGTCTGGGAACCGGATGAATCGTCAGTCCTGATTCATATTTCCGGATCTCCGGAGATCCGGCTGAATACGTCGGCCAGATCGCAGACACGGTTCGCCACGGCTCCGGATCACACTCCTTGATGGATCGGATCTCCCCGTCATGTTTATGCCTGCACCATTTGATCTGCTGATTCCCCGGCGCGTTGTCTATGGCTGGGGCAGACGCGCGGAACTGGGAACGCTGGCGGCCTCGCTGGGGCGGCGCGTGCTGCTGATCGACGGATCAAGAACTTTGCGGCGTTCGCTCGAATGGACCGCCCTGATCGAAACGCTGGAAAAATCAGGCTTGAAGGTCGAGTCCGTGGCTTCGACCAGTGCGGAACCCTCGATTCAGGATGTGGACGAAGCGACCGAAATTGTCCGCCAGCTTTCCCCTGGCCCGGGTGATCTGGTGCTGGCCATCGGCGGTGGGTCGGCGCTCGATCTGGGCAAGGCGGTCGCGGCCATGGCGATGAATGGCAACGACCGTTCGGTGCGCGAATTTCTGGAAGGCATCGGCACCGGGGCGGTGATCGAGCATGATCCACTGCCGGTTCTGGCGGTTCCGACCACGGCCGGCACCGGCAGTGAAGCGACGAAAAACGCAGTGATCTCCTGCCCCGATCCTGCCTGTAAAAAGAGCCTGCGTTCAGAACGCATGGTCCCTGCGATCGTGCTGCTCGACCCGGAACTGACGGTCAGTGTGCCGGCTGCACAGACAGCCAGCTCCGGAATGGATGCCATGACACAACTGCTCGAAAGCCTTGTGACGCGCAAGGCCCAGCCGGCGACCGATGCCCTGTGCATTGCCGGACTGAAACTGAGCCTGGGAACCTTGAATACCGCTTATCACCATCCCGATGACCGCCTGGCCCGGGAAAGCATGTGCCTGGCGGCATTTTATTCCGGAGTGGCCCTGGCGAACTCCGGGCTGGGACTCGCTCACGGAGTCGCCGCGGCGCTGGGAGCGATCTGCGAGATTCCGCACGGACTGGCCTGCGCGGTGATGCTGCCGGCGACTCTGAAAGTCAACGTTTCCGTCCTGAAGGACAAACTGAAAAGCCTGTCTCCCCTGCTGGGGACAGATCCTGGCTGGAAAGACATTCCGCCCGATGCGCTGGCCGAGCATGTCATCGAAACCGTCGAGACGCTCTGTCAGGAATTGCAGATTCCATCGCGGTTGCGCGATGTGGGAGTGCTGCAGTCACAGCTTCCGCAGATCGCCGCTGGTTCGCAGGGGAACAGCCTGTCCGGAAATCCGGTCGCGTTGTCGCCTGAGCAACTGACGGCGCTGCTGGAGGAACTGTGGTGATTCTTTCCGCAGGACTTTCGCCCGCCTGGCAGCAGATCATCGAGTTGAAGGCCCTGGTCCCGGGCGAGGTCAATCGGGCTCGCAGTGTGGCCTGGTGCGGCAGCGGAAAAGTGGTGAATGCCGCGATGGCGGTGGCGACGCTGGGCGGACCTTCTCGGCTGATTGCCCCGGCCGGCGGACTCACCGGGCAGGCCCTGATGTCAGAGGTGTCCGGCTTTCCGCTCACGGCCGACTGGATTCCTGTCTCACAGCCGACCCGGGTCTGCACCACACTGTTGCCGGCCCAGGCCCCGACGACAGAACTCGTGGAAAATATGGGGCCGCTGCAATCGGCCGAGCTGCAGGCTTTCTGTCGACTCACGCACCAGGCCGCCGCACAGGCTGACTGCGTCATTCTCACCGGATCGCTGCCGGAACAGGCCCCGGCCACGCTGTTTCAGAATCTGGTCCGGCAATCGGCCGATCGATGTCTGCTCGATCTGCGGGGTGAAGTCCTGCTGGCCTGTCTTCCCGAGCGGCCCTTGCTGGTGAAGCCGAATCGGGCGGAACTGCAGGCGACACTTTCGCTGCTGCCGAAATCCGCACAGCCACCCGCCAGCAATCTCACCCGAAATCGGGACGAGCCTGATGGCTGGATTGCCGGCCTGCGCGCCCTGCAGGCACTCGGGGCACAATGGGTGCTCACCACCGATGGAGCCCAGGGGGCATGGCTGGCAGGCCCGGAGGGTCTGCTGCGGTTTCATCCCCCGCAAGTGAAAGTCGCCAATCCCATCGGCTGCGGAGATTCCCTGACAGCAGGCATCGCCCTGCAATTTGCCCGGGGGCAGTCACTTCCGGAAGCGGTCCGGTTCGGCATGGGAGCCGCCGCCGTCAATGCCGAACAGCTTCTGCCGGCCCGACTCGATTTCGACCGCGCCGAGAAATTGTCACGGCAGGTGATTGTGGAAAAGATCGGCTGAAGAGCGTATTTCCCAGCCTGCCGTCGACGAATCACGCTCGGCACGAGTAGATTCAAGGACAACTTGCTCTAGAATACGGTTCTGAGATCGCCTCACTTCCGTAGGGGCGCATTCCGCTACGCGACGAGCGACGCTTGATCAGGAAACACGCGCAACAAGCAGGAAGTTGGCAGCCCAGGCCAGAGCCACCGGCTTTAAGACTGGCAGAGTCGGCCATCTGTTGAACAGAATATTCCGCGATCCGCCCGCGATACAGACTGCTGCAGCGGCGGAAGAATTGACTTCACGAGATTGAAACTGCCCGCACAGGGGAAAATGGGAACTGATTATGGCTCGCAATGTGAAGGTGGCGTTGATCCAGCGTGCGGTCAGTCTGGAACCGGACGTCAACCTGCAGGAAACCGCCGCTGATCTGGAATCGGCGGCAAAACAGGGGGCGCAGATCCTGTGTACTCAGGAACTGTACCGGTCACAGTATTTCTGCCAGTCCGAAAATCACGACAACTTCGCCCTGGCGGAGACGATTCCCGGCCCGAGCACCGAAACATTTGCGGCGATTGCCCGCAAACACAGCGTGGTGATCATTGCCTCGCTGTTCGAACGCCGGGCACCCGGCCTGTATCACAACACGGCCGCCGTCATCGATGCCGATGGCTCCCTGCTGGGAGTGTATCGGAAGATGCACATTCCCGATGATCCGCTGTTTTATGAGAAGTTTTATTTCACGCCGGGTGATCTGGGATTCAAAGCCTTTCAGACGAAATACGCCAAAGTCGGCGTGCTGATCTGCTGGGATCAGTGGTACCCGGAAGGTGCCCGGCTGACCGCCCTGAGCGGGGCCGAAATCCTGTTCTTTCCGACGGCCATCGGCTGGCATCCGCAGGAAAAAGCCGAATATGGCGTGGCGCAGCATTCCTCCTGGGAAACCATTCAGCGCAGCCATGCCATTGCGAATGGCGTTTTCGTGGCTGCTCCCAACCGCATCGGTCACGAAGGCGACCCTGCCGGCGGGATCGAGTTCTGGGGGCAGAGCTTTCTCTGCGATCCCAGCGGCACCATCTTGAAGAAGGCTGCCAGCGACAAGGCCGAAATTCTGCTTGCCGACTGTGATCTCGATCGTCTCGACGTGCAGCGAACTCACTGGCCGTTCCTGCGCGACCGCCGGATCGATGCCTATGGTGACATCACCGCGCGGTACCGCGACTGATGGCACCGCACGCTCCCTGTCCTCAGCTCCCCGACGCCACGGTCGCGCGCCGCTGGAAGTGGGCACTGGCCACGGTCCTGCTGCTGGCTCTCGGACTCCGGGTGGGCGCGGCCTGCGGTCTGCAGTATCTGCTCGACCATCACTGGCAGCGTGAATTCCTGATCGAAGGGGATGCCGACGGTTACTGGCGACTGGCACAGCAGATCGCCACCGGGGGGAATTACGCCGTTTACACTCCCCCCCGATATGTACTGCGGATGCCTGGCTTTCCGGCGGTTCTGGCGGTGCCGGTCTGGCTGTTTGGTCCCAGCCTGTTTGCCGCCCGGCTGATGCTGGCCGGCCTGGGCACATTTGCCTGCTGGCAGGTCGCAAACCTGGGTCGCGCCGTGTGGAATCCACAGGCCGGACTCATCGCGGCGGCCTATGTGGCGGTCTCCCCGGTACTGGTGGTCTTTTCGGTCGATATCCTCAGCGAAACGGCCTTTGCCGTGGCCATGCTGTGGAGCCTGCAGTGCGGGCAGCGTCTGCATCAGGCACTTCTGAAGCCGAAACTCGTTTCGCGCGAAGTCATGATCTCGGCCGCCTGGACCGGACTGGCCATCGCCGCGGGAGTCTATATGCGGCCGGGCTGGCTGCTCGCGGCTCCCATTGTGGCCGCGCTGCTGCTCCTGACGACGCCTCGCCCCCGGCGTTTCACCACGATCCTGGCAGGGGGACTGATCATTCTGACGATGCTGGCCGCGCTGCTCCCCTGGGGGCTGAGAAACCGGCAGGTGACAGGACATTTCACATTCACGACCTTCTGGATGGGACCGAGCCTGTATGACGGGCTCAATCCTCACGCCACCGGCGAAAGCGATATGCAATTCTATGATCAGGACAACCTGATGCGATATCTGTCAGAATACGAGGTCGATCAGTACTACCGGCAGGCCGCGAAGGACTTTGTCCACGATCATCCGCTGCGGGCCCTGCAGTTGATGGGGAACAAGGCCTGGAGATACTGGAAGCCCTGGCCCAATGCGGCGCAGTTCGATCAGCTCAGCTCCCGGGTGATTGTCTGCCTGTTCTTTTTACCACTCCTGATTCTGGCAGCCTGGGGAACCTGCGTGGTGTGGAAAAAAGCGTTTTCCGGCTCTTCAGACCAGGGAAACCCCGGTTCCCGGCCCTCTGCGGCGCGATTGAATGCAATCTGGACTGTTGTCCTGCTCAGCGGCCCGATATTCTACTTCGCAGGTTTACATCTGATTTTCGTCAGTTCGTTACGGTATCGGCTCCCGGCCGAGTATCCGTTCTCGATTCTGGCGGCCATCGGGCTGCTGCATGTCTGCAGGCAGATTGTCCCCTCGTCGATGCGGGGGCCGATTCCGCTGCAGTCAGACCGGCCGGATGGCGTTTGAGTCGAATGCTGTGATTCGAATCAGACAGTCTCAGATGAGAACGCCCCCTTGTTCCGGAAGGCATGGAGTGCCTGTCGCGTTTCGCGGCGCAACCGAAATGGAATCCCGCGTGAGCTGGAAGGGAATCCGAGACACTTTTTTGTGGCTGCTGCTCCTGCTGCTGATCGGCGCGATCACAGCTGGCGGGCTGGCGGCGCGCTGGTGGGCAGCCAAAGACGACCTGCTGACCGATCTTCTGCGCCAGAATGCCGCCCAGGTCTTTCCCAACTGCAATGTCTCTTTCGAGGCGGCCCGCCTCATTGACCTGTCGCATTTCGAAATCACGCATTTTCGCCTGCAGAAGCGGGGAACCGACGCGGATCTGCTGCAGATTCCCCGGATTGTGGTCGAAATCGACAAGGCCATTCTGGAGCATCATCATGCCATCATCGTCCGCGAAGTGGTCGCCCACTCTCCGGAAATCTGCCTGATCCGCGACCAGCACCAGCACTGGAACTGGGAAGACCTGCAAATCGCTCCGCCCCCTTCTTCGTCCTCTCCGGAATGGACCGTGAAGAATGGCGCACTGCGGATCGGCTTTCATTGTGAGACCGACGGGCAGACCCGTTTCGTCAACTGCCAGGGCATTCAGGCCACCCTGCAGCCCGAATCGCATCAGCGCTATGAATTCAACGGCATCGGCACGGCGGAAGCATTCGGCACGCTGCAACTGGCCGGACTGCTCGACAGCATTACCGGAGAATGGCAGATCCGCGGGTCGGCCGGCGACGTGCGGCTGGGAGATTCCCTGCTCGATCTGGCCGGGCGATTCTCCCCGGAAGTGCAGCAGCAGGTGCAGACCCTGCGAACCACCAACGAGGCCATTCTCGCCCAATCCGGATTGAATCATTTTCCCCGCACGGCCAGCACGGTGTCTCAGTCGACTCCCCGGCAGCCGGCATCGGCTGCGGCCGGAAACAACAGCCTGCTGCGGGCCGATCTGGCCATTCAGTTTACCGCCGGTCAGCCCTCCCGGGACGTTCCTCTGGCCTATCAGGTCTCAGGCCGGATCTCACACGGACAGGTGTCCGAACTGCTGCTGCCGGTTCCGCTGTATGATCTGGAAGGGGACTTCCGGATCACTCCCGAAGCGGTCGAAATTCATAATCTGCGGGCCGCCAATGGGGGCAGCACGCTGTATATCAACGGGTCGGCCATGAAGTTTGAAGGGGCCTGGGCGAAGAACTTTCTCGTCCGCGCCAGCCAGTTGCGCATGGACGAACGCATTCGCAGCTTCCTGTGGGGTCCGCTGGCCAAATTTTACGACCTGCTGTCTCCCAGCGGCTCATTCGATCTCGATATCGGACTTTCGCAAAAGCCTCACGGTCCCCTGCAATGGGCCATGGAAAAGTTCACCGTTTCCGACTGCCGGATTCTGTGTGATCACTTCCGGTATCCGGTGGAAAAAATTTCGGGAGAGATCAAACAGCATGGCACTGCATTCGAAATTGCCATGGTGGGCCAGGCGAGCGGGCATCCGATCCATCTGGGGGGAACTGTCGATCTGAAAAATCCGGAACGGGATCTGGACCTGACCGTGGATGTCAGCAGTTTTCCGCTCGATAGCGCCCTGCGGAATGCCCTGCAGCGACCGGAGCAGCAGAAGATCCGGCATGTTCTCGATTCCCTGCGTCTGACCGGCACGGCCCGGACCGGCCATGTGCGAATTGTGCGCGGCCAGGACACGAAAGGCAAAGTGGCCATCTGCATCGAAGGGGAAATGGACGATGGCACCATGAACTATACTGGCTTTCCGTATGAGCTGACCGATCTGCGGGGCCGGCTGACCTATAACCCGCTGGAGCGAAATACCTGGCGGTTTGAAGATCTGAAGGCCCGGCATCAGACGGCCCAGTTCACCGGGCGGGGGGTTTTCGATCTCGAACAGGCTCCCGGCCAGATGATTCTCGAAATCGCGGCCCTGCAGACGCCGATGGACCACGATCTGGAAAAAGCCACCACAACCGCCCGGCCGGAACTGCAGAAAGTCTGGTCGGAACTGGGCATGCGAGGCTCGGTCGATGTCGACCGGATTGCCCTGTACTGGAGCCCCGGTTCCAAATGCGACGTCACGCTGGACGGCATTCACTGGACAAACGGAGAATTCCGTCCCCAATGCCTGCCTTATGTCTGGAATAATGTCTCAGGCACCCTGCAATGGGACGGACAGAAGCTGCGGATTCACTCTCTGCAGGGAGATCATTCCGGCACCTATCTGCTGGTCAACGGGGCCGTGCCGGATTCGGCCTATGTCGAGATCGCCCCGCGACACGACATTGCCTGGCGGCTTTTTCTCGATGAAAAGACACTGCACATTCGCCGGTTGAATCCGGACGACGAATTCAAGCGGGCGATTCCGGCGTCGGTGGCTTCGGCACTCCAGGCTGTGGATCTGCGCGGAGCCCTGGACGTGAGCCTGGGAATCGAAATGGTCGGCTGGACCGCCCATCCCGATCTGGTCACCGCTTCCTGGTCGGCCTGGACCGCCCTGAAAGACAATCTGGCGTTCGCCGGAGTTCCCCTGTCACAGTTGTCGGGCAATATCGCTCATCGGGGCACCTGGGACGGAAAGAATCTGGAAATCGAAGGCTATGCCGAGCTGGAATCGCTGCGAGCTCTGGAAATGTCTTTTCAGAAAATCAACGGCCCGTTTCTGCTGCGGGGAAACCGGCTGACGCTGGGACAGCCTAAACTCGCCGGAAATCTTCCGGAATACAGCCCCAAAAATCCCTTTCGGCAGGAGCAGATCCGGGCGGCCCTGTATGGCGGGCAGGTCACATTCGATATCGAAATGACTCTGGAAAAAGATGCCTCGAAACTCCCGTATCGAGCGGAAATCGGCGTGACCGATGTGGAACTGGGAGAATGGGCCCGGGAACATCACTTCGAAAAACTGATGGGCAAAATCAACGGCGTGGTGCAGGCTTCCGGACGCGGGGCCTCGGCCAGAGCCACCACCGGACAGGGCTGGATTCAAATCACTCCGGCCGCACTGTATGAACTGCCGGTCTTTGCCCAGATGTTCACGATCCTCAGTTTCCGGCCCGCCCAGCCGGGCGATGCGGCCTTCAACTATGCCTATTCCGACTTCACCATTCACGACGAAGTCTTCGATTTCAGCAATATCGAGCTGGTCGGCGACGCCATTCGCCTGGGCGGACGCGGCACCGTGGGCTATGCCGGAGAAAAAGTCGGCGCACTGCAGCTGAATTTCTACTCCAAAGCCAATAACCGCATTCCGCTCGTGGGACGCCTGCTCAGTGCGGTCAGCGATAACTGGATTCGCGTTCAGGTCTACGGTAACCTTCCCAACAATCCGATCGCCACGATTGAGCCTCGAATTCCCTATCTGGATGATGCGTTTTCCGGGTTCATGCAGGCGGTCGAATCGGGACAGCAGCAGCGTGTGCCGCCCAGAACCATTCGCCCCCCCACGGCCCGCGCAGGAGCCCTGCCGAACTGAGCCCCCCCTAACATAACTGACCCCCATCCACTCGCGGCAGGAAAGTTCTCATCAATTAAGAGGTTTTGTTCCCGGCCCTCAAAGAATTCCTGTCCGGACCATTCTTCCGGACAGCCTTTCGGATCGGCCAGAATCACTGCGAGAAGCTCCGGAAATCCCGGTGCCGTTTCAAAACAGGTTCTGAGTCAGCCTTGTGCGGCCGGCTCCTTTTTTTGTCCGAAATCCAGCGTCGTTCCGGACCCGTTTTCATTGCGTTGAATTGTTGCCATGCATCGCCTGTATATCGAAACCGTCGGCTGCCAGATGAACGTGCTCGACAGCGAGCTGGTCGTGGCCGCCTTGCGCCAGCGCGGATATGAGCTGACCAGCGACCCGCAATCGGCCGACACCATTCTGTTCAATACCTGCAGCGTGCGCGAGCATGCCGAGCACAAGACCTACAGTTCGGTCGGGCGGTTCAAATATGGCAAGCGCAAAAATCCGGAACTGGTGATCGGCGTGATCGGCTGCATGGCGCAGAAAGATCAGCAGCAGATTTTCGAAAAAGCCCCGCATGTCGATCTCGTGGTCGGTACCGGGCAACTGGGAGAAATTCCCGACCTGGTCGATGAAGTCCGCCGCACCCGCAAAAAACAGCTGGCCGTTTCGCTGGGCCGCAAGGCCGGCAGCCGAAATGAAGTCGCCGCGAGCTTTGAAAGCTACGATCCGCTGCGCGATCCGACGATGCGCCCCAGTCCCTGGCAGGCATTCGTCCGCATCATGATCGGGTGCGACAAATTCTGCACCTACTGTGTCGTGCCGACCACGCGCGGCCCCGAGCAGTCACGCCTGCCCAGCGAAATCCATCGCGAAGTCCAGGCCCTTTCCCATCAGGGCGTCAAAGAGATCACCCTGCTCGGACAGACCGTCAATTCCTACAAAGTCGTGGAAAACGGAAGGCAGCATCGCCTGAGCGATCTGATCGGGTTGATTCACGAGACCCCGGGAATCGAACGCATCAAGTTCGTCACTAATTTTCCCAAAGACATGACGAATGACCTGCTGTTCGCCCTGCGTGACCTGCCGAAGTGCGCCCGGTATCTGCATGTGCCGCTGCAGCATGGCTGCAATGAACAGCTCAAGAAGATGAAACGGGGATACACCGTTGAAGACTATCGCGAAATGATGAGCCGGATTCGCGAAATTCTGCCAGACTGCGCGGTCAGCAGCGACTTTATTGTCGGCTTCTGTGGAGAAACGGACGAGGCCTTTCAGTGCAGTCTGGAGGCAGTCCGGGAATTTCGTTTCAAGAACAGCTTCATTTTCAAATACAGCCCCCGCCCCGGAACCAAGGCCTTCGACCTGTATGCCGATGATGTCCCGGAAGATGTCAAAAAAGCCCGGAACAATGAACTGCTCCGGGTGCAGAATGAAATCAGCGAAGAAGACAACGCCGGCTTTATCGGCCGAAGGGTCGAGGTGCTGGTCGAAGGCCCCAGCAAAAAGGCACAGGCCCTGCTCGCCGATGCCCCCACTGCTGCAGACAGCGGCACCGCCCGCGCTGACGGAATGGACGACGGTCAGGCGCTGCCAGGCTGGCATGCCGGAGCCGAACCGGTCAGCTATCCGCAGTCGCATCCGGCTCCGGCCGATCTCGTTTCGCTGACAGCCCCCACCATCCCCTCACAGGCTCCGGCCGGCGCAGATCCCATGGACTCTGCGCAAAAGGACACCCATCCGAATCCGACAGCCGTGCAAAATCTGTCGTCGCCGGCGTCGGAAAATGTTCATCCCGGGAATGCCATCTCCGGCAATACCGCCCCCGGCACGGGTCCGCTGCAACTGGTGGGACGCACAAAGTGCGACCGGATCGTGGTCTTCTCCGGCAATCCCCGACTGGCCGGAACACTGGCCGAAATTGAAATCGATGACGTGACCCAGACGACACTGCTGGGGAACATTGTCACTCGACAGGTACAGGCCGGGTCGCACACACTGCTGCCGATCATGGTCTGATCCTGCTGTGTGCAGGGCAAGGCAGAGCAGGGGACCGCGTGCGCTCCGGTCTTGATGCGCTCCCGCCTGGATTCATGACCGCCCGGGCCGTTTTTTACGCGGGACGAAAGCCTCGCGATGCCGATCCTGCGGAGCGGGCCGTTGCGAATTCGGCTCTTCCTGCAGTTCCGCAATCCTCTGTTCCCAGAAGGACAATTCATCGGGATCGGCTGCGGAAATCTTGTCTGCGGCCGGTTCGTCCGGAACATTCCGTCGGGGAGAAGAGTCCGATTTCTCCGGAGTCCCGGCAGATCCCCCCTGCGAAGTCGCCGCTGAAGCCGGCCCTGTAGCCGGCCCGGAAGCCTGTGAAGGCGAGTGTGGCGAAGACGCCTGTGATGAAGCCGGAATCGGCGAAGCATTCCGAGCAGTCGGGGATGATGCAGACGGTAATGGTCCCGATGCCCGGACCGGAGCATGCCGTGGCCCGCGCTGTTCTTCTTCCCGGATCACCGCTTCCACATCAATGTCGGCAAACTCCGGCGGCCAGCCGTTGAGATCTGGCGAGGAAGACGATTTCGCTCCGCTGTCCGGCCGAGTCTCATCCTCCAGGGAACGGTGCAGGGCATTCTCCCGGCGCGTCTCCAGTTCGACCATAAAGGTATCCGAATCAACAGATCCGGCGCGGGCGTGGCGCGCCGCCCGCTGCAGGCGACGATCACTCGAAACGACCAGAATCTGCTCAGGCTGCCGGGCTGCCAACAGTATTTCTTCGATCAGGTCGTCCGCCTGCCGTCCCCGCGGAGAGAACAGAACCTGAATTCCCCCCAGGTTGAGCGGACGGCGATCGACATGCTCCGAGAGATGCGCATCGAAGACAATCGTGGTATGCGAAAGTTCTTCCGGAGTCAGACTTTGCTGCAAACGCTGAATCAGTGTCTGCCGGCTCGATTCGAACCGCCGCGGATGAAACCGACCATGCGCCAGACCGGCAATGTGCAGCAGGTTATAGCCATCGATCAGAATTTCGACGGACATGGCGAACACTCAGTTCGAAACACTCAACGCATCAGGCCGGGAGGCAGTTTTTCAGACAGGCAGACACGCCGTCCGCTTCCCCTTTCTGCGAATCGCATTCATCTCCGGGATGGACTCGAGACAGAATTCCGGCGGAATTCTGGGCTGTCGGCGGGAATGACCAGGCCGGCATCGTGCCGACACAGCGTTCCATTCGTTCCCCTGACCGTAACAGGACCGGCCCTGCATTTTAAGGACCATCCTATGACAGACTCAATTGGCAGGAATTTTTCCCCGGGAACGGATCGCGGAAGCAGGGCACAATTTTCCGGGCCTTCCCCGCTCGCGGGGACTGTGACAGATCAGCTAAAGTGCATGAGTGGCGTTTCTGCAGGTGCGCTCCCCTGACGAAACCGCCCCGAAAGTTCCTGCGAAACCACAGGGAGAACAGAATCGATGTCGAGCCGGAGAGGTGCTCTGCAACAGGTAGGCTGGCGGGAATGGATCGGCCTGCCAACTCTGAAAGTGCCATCGATCAAAGCGAAAATCGATACGGGAGCCAGAACCTCCTCGCTGCATGCTTTTGAAATTGAACGATTTAAGAAAAGCGGGCAGGATTTTGTCCGGTTTCAGATTCATCCCCGCCAGCGCAATCACCTGCTGATTGTCCGGGCCGAAGCTCCCCTGCTGGGATATCGGAAAGTCCGCAGTTCCAGCGGACATCAGGTGTCGCGGCCGGTGATCACGACAGAAATCAGCCTGTTTGATCAGGCCTGGACGATTGAATTGACCCTGGCGAACCGGGACCAGATGGGCTTTCGGATGCTGCTGGGACGGGAAGCACTCCGGGACCGTCTGCTGGTCGATTCCGGGGCCTCGTACTGTGATCCGTCCCGCATTCCGAGGCGAAAATCGGTCTGAAGTGAAATGCTTTTCGCAGTTTCGGCTTGCGTTCCCGGCACCTTGGTGTCGGATAGTGTCAGACAGGACTGTTGGTCTCCTCCGGAACAATCTGCCCGGCACGACGGACAGTTCCCGATCCCCGCCATGGCGTCCAGCGCAGCATGCCGAAAGTGAGAAAGCGTGTGCCTGTACTGGACAACTTTCGAAGCCCATCAGCCAGAATCATGTCGGCTGCGTGACTGCCGCGCGCCGATGACAGCCAGCACTCCAGCCCGTTGCCCTTTATGTCGACTGATGAAACAGATGCGACTCAGATTTCCCAGGTCGAAGGACAGGCAGCTTCCCATTCGGAAGCTCCTCCCCGTTCACTGAAAATCGCGATCCTGTCCCGCAAGTCGGGGCTGTATTCCACCCGGCGTCTGAAAGAAGCCGGAGAACGGCGCGGGCATCGCGTGCAGGTCATCGACTACCTGCGCTGCTACATGAACATCACCTCTCACCGGCCCACGATCATCTATTCCGGTCGGGAACTCAACGACATCGATGCCGTCATTCCCCGCATTGGAGCCTCGCACACCTTTTATGGGACTGCGGTGGTGCGGCAGTTCGAAATGATGGGAATTTTCACGGCCAACGAGTCGCAGGCCATTACCCGTTCCCGCGACAAGCTCCGCTGCCTCCAACTGCTCTCGCGCGACGGAATCGGGCTGCCGGTGTCCGGCTGTGCCCATTCCACCAAAGACATTGACGGCCTGATCGACATTGTCGGCGGGGCCCCCCTGGTCGTGAAAATCGTGGAAGGGACGCAGGGAGTCGGCGTGATTCTGGCCGAAACCCGCAAGGCCGCCGAAGCGGTGATTGAAGCGTTTCGGGGAGTCGAAGCAAATATTCTGGTGCAGGAGTTTATTCAGGAAGCCGCCGGCAGTGACCTGCGCTGCCTGGTGGTCGGGGGGAAAGTGGTCGCCTCGATGATGCGCACCGCGCGGCCGGGGGAGTTTCGCTCGAACCTGCATCGCGGCGGAACCGCCGAGAAAGTCAAAATCACACCGGAAGAGCGAACCACCGCCGTGCGTGCAGCCAAATCAATGGGCCTGCGTGTGGCCGGGGTCGATATCCTCCGTTCCCGGCATGGTCCGGTGGTCATGGAAGTGAATTCTTCTCCCGGGCTGGAAGGGATCGAATCTGCCAGCGAGCACGACGTGGCGGAAAAGATCATCGAATTTGTGGAAAAGCACGTCGACATTTCCGATTCGAAAGACCGCGTCAAAGGCTAGAGTCGGTGGCTCTTTCAAGTGCCTGCGTCAGAGGAGGCCCCCACTGACGTTTCGCGCTCTGAAAGAGGCTTCGAGCCTGTGGAGAGCCTGAACACGCCGCGTGAACCAGTGCATTGGGGGCGGGGGAGGGCCGCCGGCAGGGAACGACCGCAGAAACCAGACTGGTCCACAGTCTTGACGGCAGCACGCGCACTGCCGACCATGTTTCGTCTTTCCAGGCCCTTGCTTTCTTCTCCCTTCTTCAACCGGCTCTGAATCATGCAAATCCTGCCAGCTATTGATCTTCGTGGAGGCCAATGTGTGCGTCTGCGGCAGGGAGATTACAACCAGGAAACCGTCTTCGGCGATGATCCGGTCGCCATGGCCCAGCGCTGGGAAGCCGCCGGTGGGGACTGGCTGCATCTGGTCGACCTGGACGGTGCCAAGGCCGGCAAGCCAGTCAATCTGGAAGTGATTAAAAGCATCGTCGATTCCATTTCGATTCCCTGCGAACTGGGCGGGGGCATTCGTTCGGAGGAAACCGTCCGCCAGATGCTGGAAGAAGTCGGGGTACGGCGCGTGATTATCGGAACGCAGGCCCTGAAACAGCCGGAATGGTTCGAAGAAATCGTGCGCCGCTTTCCTGGTCAGGTCTGTCTGGGACTCGACGCCCGCGATTCGATGGTCGCGACAGAAGGGTGGCTGGATGTGTCCCAGACTTCGGCCCTGGAACTCGCCCGCCGCTTTGTCGATCTGCCGCTGGCCGCCGTGATTTATACGAACATTGCCAATGACGGCATGATGCGCGGCATCGACGACGGAACACTCGACGATTTTCGTGCTCTCGCCCGGATGGGATTGAAAGTGATCGCCTCCGGCGGGGTCACCGACCTGGGAGACATCGAACGCCTGACCGCTATTTCGCGAGAAGAACCGAATCTGATCGGGGCCATCACCGGCCGGGCGATTTATGAAGGCAGACTCGATCTGGCCCAGGCCGTTCGCGTCGCCCGTGCAGGCAGTTGAGTCGAAACGAGCCGGTTCCGCTCTGGAAGGGGTCAGGCTCTCCTCATGGGCCGGGGAGAATACATTCTCCCCAACCTGTTCCGTTGACTGGAATTGCGAAATCGATTCCAATCCAGACAGCAACTCGACCGATTTCCACGGCCCTGCGCCCGCAAGGTCAGTTCAATTCTCGACCCGCACGCCACGGGGTTACGACAACGGGCAACACTTATGATTGATTTTCTGCTGCTGGCAGTGATGGGGCTGGTGATCTGGATGGTCGGCAGCGACGGACCATCCGGCGCGGGAATCACGCTGGTTGCCGTGATCATTTCCGGTCTGGTGGCCATGAATTTTTATGAGCCGCTCGCCAATCTGATCAATGCCTCCGTGCTGACGACCGACGACTGGCGGATGCGGGCCGACATCATCTGTCTGCTCGGGCTGTTCTCGCTGAGTGTCTTTCTCTTTCGGGCGATTGGCGAGCAGCTGCTGCCTGCTTATGCCGAGATGATTCCCCCGGTCTATGAAGCCTGCCGCTGGGGGTTTGCCGCGATCACCGGTTACATTGTCATGGCGATTGTGTGCACCAGCCTGCATGTCGCTCCGCTGCCGCGGGATTTTCTCGGCTTCACTGCAGAACGTCAGAACTTTTTCGGATTGTCACCTGATCGGCAATGGCTGGGTTTCACCCAATATGTCTCGGAACATTCGATGCGTCGACTCGGCCGTGATGGTGCCCCGATTCTCTTCGACGGGGTCTCATTTCCGTCTGATCCGGCCAATGTGCAGTCGATGACGATCTGGTCGTCCTTTCCCATCCGCTATGGCACCCGCCGCCAACAATATGCCGCAGGGGGAGTCGCTCAGCTGGCCCCTTCTGTTGTTCCTGCTTCTTCCGGAGAAACCGCAGCCCCGCAGACTCCGGTAAATACTCCCAATTCCGGAACCGGCGGCTTTTAAAGCAGGTGACTCTGGCCTGGGCCCGCCGGCTGTCCGTTTTTTGTGCGAGTTTCACTTGATGAAACGTCACTCGCCGCGTGGCAGAACACGGCTCCTGCGGGAGTGAATCGCTCGCAAGCGCATGCCTCCCGGCGAAAGCAAAAGATTCCAGGCCGAAGAAGGACAGGCCCGGCAGCCGCTGCAGCGTTTTTTATTCCTGCAGGACCGGCAGCGCCCCGGAAAGCTGTGTGGCGCTGAGCCGCAGCTGCCCACAGGCGGCATCGATGTCGGCACCTTTGCGTTTCCGCACCGTGACATTGACCCCATTGTCCAGCAGCCGCTGAACGAATTCTTTCGTTCGGGGAGAACCCGGTGCCTGCAGAGCGACTGTGGAGACTGAATTCATTGGAATCAGGTTGATATGCGCGTTTCGATGGCGCAGCAGACGCCCCAGCTCCAGGGCATTTTCATTGGAGTCATTCACCCCGGCCAGCAGCACATATTCATAGGTGATCCGCCGCCCGGTGACCCGAAAGTAGTCGTCGGCCGCTTCCAGAATCTGCTGAATGCCGATGTTCTTGTTCACCGGAACGATCTCGGTCCGCAAGGCATCGTTCGGAGCATGCAGCGACACGGCGAGATGAAACGCCAGATCGCAGCGGGCGAGCTCGCGAATCTTTTCCGGCAGTCCCACGGTGGAGACCGTAATGCGACGGGCTCCCAGTCCCATGCCCCCCTTGTCGTTCAGAGTGCGCAAGGCGGGCAGCAAGGCCCGCAGGTTGGCCAGCGGTTCGCCCATGCCCATCACGACCACGTTGGTGATCCGCTCTTCTAGCGGCAGCAACCGGTCCAGGCGAAGAATCTGATCGAGAATTTCTCCAGTCGAAAGATTGCGAACGACTCCCTGCAGACCACTGGCGCAGAACACACAGCCCATGGCACAGCCCACCTGGGTGCTGATACAGATGGTGCGTCGATCTTCTTCCCGCATCAGCACGCATTCGACGGTTTCATGATCCCGCATTGCCAGCAGAAGTTTTTCGGTTCCATCTCTGGAAACCTGATGCCGCAGAATCTGGCTGGCAAAGAAATCGAATTCGGCCGCCAGGGCATTCCGCAGAGCCGCCGGAACATCGGTCATCGATTCGAAATCGTTCACCCGCTTCCCGAAGATCCAGCGCCGCACCTGATCGGCGCGATAGCCTCCTCCCCGAGTCTGACACCAGGCGACCAGTTCGTCGCGGGACAGATCCGTAATCAGAGGACGGGTTGCAGGAGAGGAGTTCAACATGAATTCAACAGGTTCTGCCGTGCCTGCCGGCAGACGGCTTCAGATCAAATCATTCCGCAGGGCCAGATCGTCTCCAGCGAAAAACATCCGGTCGCCGAAACAATTTTTCGCGATCCGGGAAGCGGTTCTCCGCTTCTCTTCGCAGAAAATGCCAGCACCCCGGACAGGCAATGCGGCATGCACCGTTGACGGCTGGAAGCGATGGCGAATCGGAAATTGTACCACCGGCCAAGTCATTCGCCAGCCTGGAAGTCTTGCCTGCGAAATTCTGTTCATTCCAAACAAAAACCCCCTGTTTCCCAATCCTTTGGGCGACAGGGGGAGCAGATCGCGTCGTGTGGGCATCATACCGGACGCAGTTTCTGATGTTCCATCGACTCAGTCGTTGGAAGCATGACTGCTGGGAGCGGCCACGAAAGTTTCCATGGTTTCGACATCAGCGAACAGATACAGACGTCCTTTGTACCAGACGGCATGATCGAGTGAGCCTTCCAGCTTTTCTCCGGTCAGAGCCAGATGGATCACGTCGCTGCAGCCGGCGGCAGGAGCATATTTGGCAGGTTCCGCGATAAACTTTTCCATGGCTTCCCGGGATGAGAATTCATAGTTGTGCCCGTTGAAGATGGCACTGAATTCCGGCCGGGAATCGACGAGATCCCGTTCATCCCGCAACACCACCGGGCAGAAGCCTTTCAGCCCTGACAGATTCGACCGTGCGGCGATCCGTTCGAACTTGGACTTCTGTTCCTCGTTCACACTGGGCTTCCGGGCGGTCGAGGCCGGACGAATTTCCATTTGTGGCTGCGAAGCAGGCGCGGTGCTCGACAACTTCGGCAGATCACTTTGAACCGGCAGGTCCAGATCAGATTTCGGAGTGGCCGGGGCCGGTGCGGCCAGGGCTGGCGTGTCGGCCAGCGGAGGAATCGCCGGCAGTTCCGGCAGATCATTCCGGGCGACCACCGCTGCCGGTGCCTGCGGAGGCGCCGGTGACGCTGCGGGTGCCTGGGCCGGTGCCATTTCAGGCGTCGACTCCGCATCCAGCGACAGACCGGTATAAGGCTGTTTGGCGGCAGGCACCTGGGCTGTTGTCGACGCCGACGAGGCCGCTGTTTCCGGAGCAGCGTCAGCCGGGAACAGATTGGCAAACGGATCGTCTTTCGCCGGTGCGGCCGGAGCGGGTGTCACCGCTGCGGTCTTGGTTTCGCCCGGCTCACCCGGTGCAATGGCCTTGGCCGGTGCCGGAATCGGAGCATTGAATTCCAGTCGCGGCAGTTGATCCGCACTCGACTCAGGCGGAGCCGGCACGGCAGCCACGCTTGGGGTGCCGTTTTCCATGAGCTCCTTGAGTTCCGGAATGTGCGGCAGCTGCGGCTGTGCAGGCGGAACTGACACCGGATGCTGAACCTGCGACACCATCGCCGGAGTTCCCCCTGGCGACGGAGGAACCAGATCGGCAATCGGATTCGCCGAGACCGGGGCCTGGAACAGAGCCGGCTGACTCTGCACCGGAGCCGGAGTCTGTCCGGGCATCACCGGCGGGATGGATGGAATGGAGGGAATCTTCGAGCCGGAATTCTGCAGGGCACTGATCGAAACTCCCGGAGCCTGCGGCGGGGCCTGATATTGCGAAGCCTTCGGGTAGGTCATGCCAGGATCCACCGGGGCGGTTTTACTTCCCTGACGGAAGACCCGGCTCAGGCGATCAATAATCCCCAGGTCGTTGCGGGGATGACCGCTGTCATTATGGTAGGTGCCATTGGCCTGCGCTTCGGCATAACTGCGGGGAGCCTGCTGAGACGCGGCCTGTTCTCCGGAAGTCAAGGTCACTGGCGGATTTGGTGCCAGCGGCCGGGCTGACTGGTTCCGCATGACCGGCAGATAGCCTGGTTCCTGTCCCTGGACAGGGAATCCTGCCTGACTGGCACCGGGCAGTTGCTGCTGCGCAACCCCGATCGCTGAAAAGGAACACAGGGCGACTCCAGCGGCAGATGCCAGAAAAATCGGACGCGTTTGGGCGGTAAATCGACGATAGAGCGTCATCTGTGATTGGCTCCCCTGCTGCCAGTTCCCATGAAAAGTGGCGGATTCCGGCACTGCCGAGCGACAGGAACTGCTGCCATCTCTTTGCAATGGAGCGAAGCCAGGCCTGGCACCGGACCGGCGGAAACCCCCGCTGTCGGCCAGACTGATTGCTCAGGAAACTCCGATAATCCGCAGAGCCGCTACTTCTGGCGGCTTTGGAAATATCGGCCCTGTGATAAGATCACGTTGAAGACCGCACGACCGATCTCAATTGATTCGACCCGAAGATTGAGCGTCCGTCATACAGCCGAAACGTTCCTTAAACTCTGCGAGAACTCCCCAGATTCACATGGAAATTCCCACCTCATCTGCCGGGCAGACTGCCGTCCCTGTTGTGATCGTTCAGAAGCGTCGTCGCTGGCTGGCGTTGTTTCTGTTTCTGCTGCTCGTCGGCTCCATGCTGATGAACCTGGCACTGGCCAGTTTTCTGTCGGGCTATGTGTCGGAAGTGAAAGGTCCGAATGAGAAATTTCACTCCGGCGATCTTCTCGCCAAGGACAAGATTGCCCGCCTGGTGACCGATTTCACCATCATGCCGCCGCATACCAAACGGCTGCTGGATGCCATTGATCATGTGCGCGATCAGGACGACATCAAAGGAGTCATTCTGGTGATCGACAGCCCGGGAGGCCTGGTTTCCGACAGCCACGAGATCTATCACAAGCTGCGCCAGCTCAGCGCCAAAAAGCCGGTATATGTTTCCATGAAGGGGATTGCCGCATCCGGAGGCTATTACATCGCCATGGGCGCCGGACCGGATGCCCCCATCTATGCCGAACCGACCACCTGGACTGGTTCCATCGGGGTGATCATGCCGCGCTATGACGTCAGCGAACTGGCGCACAAAGCCGGGGTGAAGCCTGATTCTCTGGCGACGGGGCCGCTGAAAGATGCCCTGAACCCGCTGAAAGAATTGACTGCCGACGAGAAGAAAGTCTGGATGACGATTCTCGACGATTCGTTCAATCGCTTTCTGAAGGTGATTGATGACAGCCGCAAGAATCTGAACGCCGAACAGATTCGGGCTCTGGCGACCGGGCAGGTCTATACTGCCGATCAGGCACTGGCCAATGGACTGGTGGACAAGATCGGGTATGAAGAAGACGTGCTGACAGCCCTGAAGGAAAAACTGGGCCTGACCAGTGTCCGCGTCGTCGATTTCGAGCATCCGAAGTCATTCGCGGAAGCCCTGCTGGGTGCGGAATCACGCCTGCGACCGACTGACCCGGTCTCGCGTCTGATGGAACTGAGCGTTCCCCGGGCGATGTATATGTTTGGCTGGCCGACCGCGCCGACCTACTTTCCCGAGCGCTGAATGCAGGGGGCGCGCGTCTGAGCCTGCAGGCGCGCGTTTCGTCTGACGATCTGTCGTCTGGTGATGTGATGAAACGCACGGCCCTGCCGGGCGAAATGCCCCCCTGGCAAATGTGATGCACTCCGGCTTCAGGCCGCCTGTGCCGGGTGTCTCTTATCCTCTCACCTGATGGAATAACCTGCGCTGTATGTTTGGACTGCTGAATGTCGACAAACCGTCAGGCTGGACCTCACGGGATGTGGTGAACCGGATTGCGCGGCTGGTGCCACGCGGAACAAAAGTCGGACATGCAGGCACGCTCGATCCGCTGGCCACTGGCGTGCTGGTGGTCTGTGTCGGCGCGGCCACGCGACTGGAACCATGGATTCATGATCATCTCAAAGCCTATGACGCCACGTTTCTGCTGGGAAAAAGCAGCCCAACCGATGACATCGAAGGGGAACTGACCGCGGTCGCCCTGCCCGAATCGATCACTGCAGACGCGATTCGGCATGGGTGTTCCCGGTTCATCGGCCATGTGGAACAGGTGCCACCGGCCTATTCAGCCATCAAGGTGAACGGTAAACGGGCCTATGCGCTGGCCCGGCAGGGTGCCGAAGTGCAACTGACTGCCCGGCCGGTTTACATTACGCAGATCGAACTGGACCGTTGCGCCCTGCCTGAAATTCAACTGCAGATTGAATGCGGCTCGGGAACATACATCCGGTCGATAGGCCGCGACCTGGCCCGCGATCTGGGAACCGAAGCGGTCATGTTGGCACTCAGACGGACGCGAGTCGGGCCATTTCAGCAGAGTGAGGCCGTTCCCCTGGAATCGCTGACCCGGGAAAATCTGGCCGGGGCCTTGCGCCCGCCAGCAGAAATGCTGCAGCATCTGACATCGATTGTGATCACCCCGCAGGAGCATCAGCGGCTTGCCTGGGGACAGACACTCTTGTGCCGGGACGACTGGAATGTGCAGTCGGATCAGGATGTGGTGATCATGACGGAAGACCGGACATTCTCCGGCATTGCCACCGTGATTCGCCAGCAGTTGAAATCGCGTCTGATCCTTCCTCCGGCCGGTTGAGATGCCGTGCCGTCGGCAACCCGCTACAACAGAAGTCCCCCCGGACCATGACGAAAGCCGCACGATGACTTCTGAGCTGGATTCCGAATCGCTGGCCCTGCTGCAGTTGAACCTGACACCAGGGATTGGTCCCCGGCTGCAGTCCGTGCTACTCGAGCGGTTTGGCAATGCCGGAGAGATTTTTTCGGCTTCGACCACGGAATTGCTGGCGGTAGACGGAATCGGCCCCAAGGTGTCCGCAGCCCTGCGGGAACGGGGCGACTTTTCCGAAGCACGACAGGAATGGGAGAACTGCCGGCAGCGGAACATTGCGATTCTGTTTCCTCATCAGGCAGAATACCCACGGGCTCTGCTGGAAATCCCCGATCCGCCTCCGGCGCTGTATGTGCAGTCGCAGCTGGTTCCCGGAGACGAACTGGCCGTGGCCATCGTCGGGTCGCGGCAGTGTTCCCATTATGGCCGCACGGTCGCCCATCAACTCGCCGGCCAGCTGGCCCGGGCGGGAATCACCGTGGTGAGCGGCCTCGCCCGGGGAATCGATGCCGCCGCGCATCAGGGAGCCCTGGAAGCGGGCGGGCGGACACTGGCCGTCTGCGCTCAGGGACTTTCACAGATCTATCCTCCGGAACATGACCGGCTCGCCGAAGAAGTGATCGGCTGCGGGGCGCTGGTGACCGAATCTCCGCTGGGACGCACGGCACTCCGGGGACTGTTTCCCCAGCGGAACCGCATTATTGCCGGACTCTCGCTGGGGGTGATTATTGTCGAGGCCACGCGAAAAAGCGGTGCCTTGCACACGGCGCGGCATGCCGTGGAGCAGGGGCGCGAGGTCTTTGCCGTCCCCGGACGAATCGACACATTTTTCAGCACAGGCTGTCATGATCTGATTCGTGATGGCGCGACACTGGTCAGAAGTATTGAGGATGTGCTGGAAGCCCTGCCGCCGGCGATTCGTCCTGTCGTCGCCACCGGCACACAGCGGCCTGTCGCCACTCCGCGGGAATTGAATCTGAATGAATTCGAACGAAAGATTCTCGACCTGATCGATTTTCGCGCCGTCCCGGTCGATTCCATTCTCGCGCAGGCCGACTGCGAAGTCTCACGAGTGCTGTCGACGCTGACGGTGCTCGAAATGAAGCGGCTGGTGCGACGTCTGCCGGGAGGCAATATCGAACGGATCACCGGGTAATGCCGGACGAAGGCAGGGCTTCAACGCCTCACTTCGGCACGGGCACTAGCGAAAGCAACCGGATCTCCCTGCAGGCTGCCCGACCAGTCAAAATCCGGGCTCCTGGCCGTTCCATGATCAAGTGATGTTGTCCGGCACGCCGGGATCTGCCAGTTCCTGTTCCGGTGCCCGCGTCTGTTCTTCCAGCAGGAAGGAAGCGGGGGGCGGCGGATACCGTGCCGATGCCCGGTCTTTATCCGAATCTTTATCCGAAATTGGAAGAAGATCGAGTCGGGACCAGTACTGCAGCCAGGACCGCCAGGCATAGGTCGGTTCGATCTGCAGGGGAATCTCGCTTTCGAGTTCTTCCACTCCCGCCCGCTGAAACAGTCCGGCGACGCTGACATGCACCTGTTCCTGCTCAGCAATCGACAGGCTGGAGATCAGCGGGGCGGGCAGAAACGCCCCGACGAGCTTGCCGAATTCATATTCCCAGGTCAGTTGCGCCACAGGGCGCCGGGCCCGGTCGATTTCGCCGATCTGAACATCGATGCGGTTGGTTGCGGCCCGCACAGTCTGAACATGCCATGTCGCTGCCGCAGGCGTGCCGCTCTGCACCAGCAGCGCCAGCATTTCCCGCTCGACAAAATGCTTCACGGCATCTTCCACATGCACAATGGCCGACCATTTCCGCAACAGCCAGTTGGCGTCGACCTTTTTCACTTTGCGGGCTTCCCGGCGCAGGGCCGCAAATGTCTTGGGAAGGGTTCCGGAATGAAATCCGGGCCGCAGCAGGCGCAACATCGACTCGCCATGATGTCCGATCGGGTCGACCCCCAGTCGTGAGCGGCGATTGGCCGCATACAGCCGCCAGTTCTCCTTGAGTTCCCAGACCAGAAATCCGAACACGCCCGGGATCAGCCAGATTGTGGTCCAGACCAGGGTATTGGCTTCGGTTTTGCCCAGATAGGGAGTCAGCTGGCGGACCAGAATCGGTCCGGTCGGCAGAATCACCTTGTGGGAGACCGTGACCACCGGAAAGTGTTTGATCGGGTTGATCTGCGGTTCCAGCAGCAGCGTGAAAACAAACACCACGACATATGAGACCAGAAACCAGACGACTCCGCCGGCGAGTTTGACCGCCTGCATCAGGGCATTGTCTCCGGCCCGGAACCGAAGGAATTCATCGACGGAATAAACCAGGCGTTCGAGCCAGATCATCAGGTTGTCGAACAGATCGAGAATTGCCTGAATCAGCGCAGAGAAGATATTGATCTTCAGTTCCTGCCAGGCGCGAACCAGAAAATCGATCGCCAGTTCCGACGTGTAACGTCCGACGGGAGAGGTCAGAAACAATGCCATGGCCAGATAGAGTTCCAGCAGCACCCGGCCGCTCCACTGATATCCGAGTGCCCGGGCAGGCAGCCAGACCAGCAGCAGGCAGATGCCCGGTTCTATGACATAATCGCGCAGAATTCCGAAGGCCCGACTGGCCAGCAGCTGCTGAACATATTCGGAGTGCAGCACCGTGGCCGGCAGATCGAAGAGCAGGGAGCGCAGGGCCCGCCAGCCCTGTTCCAGCAGCGCCAGATTTTTCGCGCGGAAGCCCGGCTGATGCAGCATCAGCGAGATCCACGTTCCCAGAATCACAACCCCCAGAATGATCTCGCCACTGGTTCCGGCGGCATGACCATTGACGGCGTCATGCTCTCCGGCAGGATGGGCGCTCCCTTTGGCGATCCAGACCCAGATATGTTCAAGAAACACAACGGCCAGATAGGCTCCGCCGAACGGAATAAACAGGTGCTGTGTCAGGAACCGGCCGACGGTGGTGCCAAAAAACAGCGAGCTCAGCGTCTGAGGCCAGCGCTGATAAACAGCTCCCGCCCGATAAACGCCATCGAGACAGGCTTCAAAACGCCGGTCTGCCCGCAGCAGACTGTCGCCCAGCGCGACATCGCGCAGCCGGGTGACGTCTGGCAGCTTCAGATCATTTTTCGACAGCGTGTCCCGCAGATCGGACATGCTGAAATAGCTGCGTTCGACAACCCGGTCGAGAAGTTCTTCGATGACTTTTTGACGGGCAACCTGTTCCGGCACATTTTTCGGGATCAGGCCGACACGTTCAAACACGTCGGTGAGAATACCGCGTAACCGGTTGCGCGACCGCGTTTCCAGACGCGGCAGCACGCTGTCGAGCAGACTGGCCAGCCGGGCGCGCTGTTCCACCGTCATCCGGGTGGCAGCAATACGGCGACGCACCGTGCGCAGATGCCGCAAAGTTAATGCTTCCTGCATGAGCGGCAGCGGGCGACGCACCGGCCGATGGCCGAGCGTGCGAATCCAGTTCACCAGATCCAGCCGATACACTCCCCGTTCCTGTTCCAGGCAGACTTTCTGCAGGTCATACAGCAGCCGGGCTTCGACCGTCCAGAATCCGTCAATCGCCGGGGCCAGCAGTCCCTGCAGGACTTCGAACCAGGCCGTCGCTTCTTCATCCGCCAGGTCTAAAACCGCCTGCAGACGTGACACCAGTTTCTGCAGCTCACTGCGGGAAGCATGCAGCGCCTGAGCTTCGAAGGAAGCTGGAGCACGTCGCCAGGCACGCAGCGACAGCAAGGCCGCTTTGACACTGTTGCCGGTTGCGGAGACCCGTTCCGCCCGGGCCAGCAGATTTTGAAAGGCCAACTGCGAGATTCCGGTCCGGGACCGGCTGGGTAACGACTGCACCGGAACGACCGCATCTTCGGCCGCGGAATCGGAAATTTCGGCGGAACGGCTGAGCTGGCGCCCCTGTTCATAGAGCGCGGCATGATTCAGGTCCTGGGCCAGAATTGCATCGACCGCCTCCCAGTCGCGAATGCAGGGAAAGAACAGTCGGGCTTCGTGCGGGGCGAAATACCGCAGTTCCAGATACAACGCCGCGAATTCAACATAGACTTCCAGATCCCCGGCCGCCGGGAACAGGTAATCGTCTTTCTGCAGCACGTCGCGGATTTCGGAGAATTCGACATCTCCCAGCTGCAGCCGGCGACGCATTGTCCAGGCATCATCCCAGCCCTGGCGCGCGGCTTTCGATTCCAGTTCCAGATGCACACTGGCATGAAACAGCAGCCGCCGATAGTTGGCCAGCAGGGCATCCAGATTGTCGACAGCGGAAGTGTCTTCTTCCGGGCGGGGCAGCAGAATGAGCCGGCGGGGAAGATCGCTGCCAGGCACAGCCCCCAGTTCCGCCAGATCCACAAAGGTCAGCAGACGGTCCCGTTCGATGGTATAGCTGAAACCATGCGGGGTCAGCAGCCGCAGTCCCTGCAGGTTCCGGTCCAGGCGAATCACACGCCGCAAGACGCGCTGTTCGACCAGATGAGCGGCCGGTTCGATTGATTGCAGCTTCTGCTGCAGAAGTTGCACGGTATCCAATTCAGTCCCTGTCGTGCCGCCAACGTCGTGTGAGTGAGTTTTCCCGGTTCCGGCCTGCGGTAACGGAAAGCGAAACCATTTTCGCGACTCGAAACCCTGTCTGGCAACGACGGGCCGCTCGAACTCGTTCAATTCTGCTGAAAAGACGAAGAATTGTGTAAAATCAGCCGGAAGGATGGACCGCGGAATCCGTTCACCTGACAGAAACCGCGCGCTCCCTCGGCGGCAGGGCCGGTTTCCTCAGCAGACTTCGGCTCTGCTCTGGCTGACTTCCTGACGCCCGACTAGACTCAGGAGGCATGCCAGATTCTGGCCGGTTCCGGACCTGTTGATTGTCGGTCATCTGTCTTCCCCCTGTCCTCGCAGCAGGGCAGACGGACGATGGCCCTGTCTGCAGGGAGGACGGTGACACAGGCCTCCGGGCACAGCATTTCTGGCAGTGCTTTTCAAAATGGCACTGTGTTTTCAATACTGTATTTTCAAACTGTGTTCATTCGGACAACGTTTTTCTTGATTCCCTGATCTCAGGCAGGCATCACCATGGCCGGCGCAAAAAATGTTCTGGGCAAGCCGCTTCAGTCCTGTTCCTTCGATCCGGTGACCGGCTGGTATCGCAACGGCTGTTGTGAGACCGGGCCGGGTGACTTTGGTGTGCACACTGTCTGCGTGCAGGTGACCGACGAATTTCTCGCTTTTTCCAAAGAGGCCGGAAATGACCTGTCGACCCCCATGCCGCAGTATGACTTTCCGGGACTGAAGGAAGGCGACCGCTGGTGTCTGTGCGCCGGCCGCTGGAAGGAAGCCTACGATGCCGGAAAAGCCCCGGCAGTGGTGCTGGCGGCCACCCATATGTCGACTCTGGAATTCGCCTCGCTGGAAGAACTGCGCGAGCACGCGATCGACGCCAGCGAGATTGAAGAATAGAGCAGGGCAGGGGGCCGTTCGTGGCCGGTTGCGAAGCCACGCGATGCCGGCATGACCGCATGGAACCACGGAATTCACAGCACAGGACGATTCCTCAGTTCCAATCCCCATGGCCGCGATCGGGCAAAACCCCAGGCCGGAGTCACAATACGGAGTGTTTCCTGTTCCGGTCAGGGGACCTGTTCCAGCCGGCCGAACATGATCCGTTCCTTCCGGCTGTCTGAATTGTCTCCCTGCGTCACGGTCAGGTAAACGTGGCCGTCATCTTCCCGAAATGTCGGATATTGAAACGATTTGTCCGTTTCAAACCGGTATTTCGGCTCCCAGTGCTGGCCGTCCCGGGAGACATCGATTTCGAACATCGAACGGAACGCACCCGCCACCTGCCCTGAGGCCTGCCAACCCAGATAATAGACGTCACCAAACCGGTCGAGCGTCGGTTTCGAGTTGGTGCCGTCCTTGATCACATCCCGAGGCCGGGCCGGAGACCAGGTGTGTCCGTCGGGGCTGGTGCTGAACAGGTAATTCCGGTCCCCGTTCTCCTGCCGCAGAATGGCCAGCCAGCTGCCGTCGGGAAGCTGGTTTATTGCGGATTCCGTCATGCGGGCCGAGGCCGGTTCCATGATGTGTCCCAGCAGGCTCACGGTGGTATGGTCCTCGCTCAGTCGGCCCCACGCATTTTGTGCCCCAGGGAAATTATTCACGACGACAAACAGCCCCTCAGAAAGCGGTCGGATGTCGAACAGATACAGTCCATAGTCGCGCTCGGGATGGGAAAATCCCTGCTTGCGAGCCTCTTCATAAAGAAATCGGGGCTGCAGATCATGCCGGCCTGACGAGGTCTCGATCTGAACCCGATGAATGGCCGGCTCAAATGCATTGCGCGACAGATCGAAGTCGATGTAGTACATTTGCGATTGACGCTGTCCGGGATCTTCACTGGCGAAAAAGCAGCGAATCGTTCCAGGCGTATGCCGGATCACCCGTGGCACAAAACAGGAGCCTGGAAGCAATATTTCATTGGGAAAGCGTTGCGAGGAACGAGCAATCGGAATTGTCTGTCGAGTCTGCCCGGAGTGTTTGTCGACGATCATCAACACGACATAGCAATGATGCCACGCCGGATTTTCGCCCGACTCGACGTCGTTGGCGGTACAGACGATGTAAGCATTGTCTCCGACGATCAGAAAGTCGGCATCGTGAGCCCCTTTCACCTGCGGGGCGGTCACGCATTTCAATCGCGACAGCACAGCATCTCCGGCCTGTCGTGGATTCCAGTTTGCCGGCAATAACGAAGCAGGCTGGGCGAATGCAGGCCCCACCGAGATTCCGGTCAGCAGCAGCATCGAGAGCAGGCTGCTTCGAAGCGTCGCCGGAATGACGATCAATTGTTCCAATCTTGAGACGGATGGTGTCACGGAGGGCGTTCCTTCATTCTGCAGTTGGAGAGCGCAGGACAATTTAAACCGGTGCGACAGGATCATGCTTCGTCACGGAATGTCGTGGCGGAAAACCCGATGCGAACCACATTCGCCACCTCGGCCTGCACGAGCCCCAGTTCCTGCCGCAACCCGTCGAGCTGGGTATTTTCGGCCGGTGTCGAAGCCTGCTCGCAGGCCGATTCCAACTGCTCGGCCAGTTCCCCCGCGCGGGTTTTTCCAAAGGGCCGCAGGCTCCCTTTCATGGTATGGGCGAGACGCCGGGCGGTTTTTCGATCACCTGACTCAATGGCTTCGTCCAGTTGTCGCATCAATCGCGGAACTTCCTCGATAAATGCCGACATGACATCCAGCAGCAAATGTTCGTCTCCTCCGCAGGTGGCCAGGGCGGCGGCCCAGTCGAGGCCTGTTTCGGAGGCAGGCCCTGTGTTCTGCTGTCCTGTGTTCTGCTGTCCTGTGTTCTGCTGTCCTGTGTTCTGCTGTCCTGTGTTCTGCTGTCCTGTGTTCATCTTCCCGGCGATCTTCCGCTCGGTACTCTGCTGACTGGTGTTCTGCTTCTCAGCGCTCCCGGGTGCCGACGAGCCAGTGCTGAGACCGGTACTGGGACCGGTACCGGGGCCTGTCTCGAGACCAGGGCCAGGTCCTGCAGAGGAAGCCGCCTGATCTCTGGCAGTCGGCCCGATCGTGCGTACAGCCGGTGCAGCAGAAGTTTGAGCAGCGGGCCCACTCGCCGGACGTGTTTCGTTCTGAAAGAAACTGGAAATCACGGTTTTGAATTCCTGCATCCGCAGTGGCTTGGCGACGTAGCCATCCATTCCGGCATTCAGACATTCTTCCTTGTCGCCGGTCATGGCATGGGCAGTCATGGCCACAATCGGCGTATGCCGGCCGGTTCCGGCTTCGAGCCTGCGAATTTCCCGGGTGGCCTGCAGACCATCCATTTCCGGCATCTGGACATCCATCACCACCAGATCGAACGGCCGGCTGCTCCAGGCCTGAACGGCCTGCCGCCCATTCTCGGTCACGGTCACCTGATGCCCCCATTTCTCCATCAGGCCGACGGCGAGCTTCTGGTTCACCTTGTTGTCTTCGGCCAGCAGGATGTTCAGCGGAGGAATTCCGCCGACATCGGCCACAGGCGGAGAAACTTCATCTTCCGGTGACGTGACCCCCAGTGCTTCGGCAATGGCGTCGAACAGTTCGGACTGTTTGACCGGCTTGATCAGGCAGGCATCGATTCCGAGTTCCCGGCAGTGCGAAAAATCTGTCGGGCGATCGGCCGAACTGGAGATGATGATTCCCAGATCGGCCAGGCGTGGATTTTTGCGCAGCTCCGCCACCAGGGAAAGCCCGTCGAGTCCCGGCATTTCGGCATCAGAAATCAGCAGTTGATAGGGATGCGGCGTCCGGGCCGCGGCATTGAGCAGCGCCAGTGCTTCGGAACCTTGTGCGGCCAGTGTGGGCTGCAGCCCCCAGTTGGTGAGCATTTCCTGATAGATGCGACGATTGGTGTTGTTGTCATCCACCACCAGCACGCGCGTTCCCTGAATGCGCACCACCGCCGCCGGAGGAACTTTCGGCACGGCCAGATGGGAGACTTCAAAACGGGCCGTAAAGTGGAACCGGCTGCCGACTCCCAGTTCACTTTCGACCCAGATCTGTCCTCCCATCAACCCGACGAGACGGGCGCAGATGGTGAGCCCCAGTCCCGTGCCGCCAAAACGGCGCGTCGGCCCGGAATCGGCCTGTTCGAAGGCTTCGAAAATCGAGGAGAGTTTGTCGACAGGAATTCCAATGCCTGTATCGGAAACTTCGAAATGCAGCAGCACTTCGTCTTCCGTCCGCGACTCCACATGCACATCGAGAACCACTTCGCCGTGGTCCGTGAATTTGATGGCGTTGCCGACCAGATTGATGAGAATCTGGCGCAAACGGTGCGGGTCTCCCCAGACGGCCACCGGAACATCCGGCGAGATATGAAATGCCAGCTCCAGAGACTGGCTGCGTGCCCGCAAGGCCAGGGATTTCATCGTGTCGCCGGCCGTCTCGCGCAGGTCGAACAGACGGCGCACCAGGTCGAGCTTGCCGGCTTCGATTTTGGAAAAGTCCAGAATGTCGTTGATGACCGACAGCAGGGATTCCCCCGACGAAAGCACCATCTGCAGATATTCCCGCTGGGTTGCATTGAGTGCGGTATCGAGAACCAGCTCGGTCATACCGATCACGGCATTCAGCGGTGTGCGGATTTCGTGGCTCATGTTTGCCAGAAATTCGCTTTTCGCCCGGTTCGCGGCTTCGGCCGCTTCTTTGGCCCGCTGCAGAGCGGTGACAGCCAGCTGCCGTTCGGTGACGTCCCAGAAGATCGCCTGTGTGCCGACGATCCGCCCCCGCGAGTCATGCACCGGGGTTTTAATCACTTCGACCCACAGGGTCCGGCCGTCGGTCTGGTTCTCTTCGATATTTCGAAGCTGCCGGCCGGTGGCGACCACCGTGTGGTCATCCGTCTGAAATTTTTCGGCGACTTCCGGCGGGGAGATATCGAAGTCGGTTTTTCCGAGAATTTCTTCCAGGGTCCGCCCGGTGAATTCACAGTAAGCCTGGTTGGCGAAAATGAATTTGCCGCTCAGGTCTTTTCGCAGCACGCAGACCGGCAGACTCTGGACCAGCGAATGGTACAACGCCTCAGAATCCTGCAGAGAGGCTTCCACCCGTTGTCGGTGTCCGCGTTCGAGGGCGAAGCGGATGGAATGAGACATCGACGCCGCGTCGATGCGGGCCTTGTGAAGGATATCGGCCGCGCCCAGCTGCATGACTTCCTGCTCGAAGTCCGGATCATTCCGGCTGGTCAATAGAATCAAGGGGGCCTGACAGCCGTCGCTGCTGGCCTGGCGCAGCAGATCGAGGTGTTCATTCACGACATACAGATCGTGTGCCGCCCGGCGCATTTCAAACAGGGCCTGCTCGATGCTGACAGTCGCCGAGACTTCATACCCCGGGGGATCGAACTGGCTAAGCAGCGCGCGCAGCTGACCAAATGTCTGCTCCTGCTCGCCGACGAACAGAATTTTCAACTTGCGTTCAGGCAGCATGTTTCGCCCTTAACATGATTTTTTGCCCTGGGACGTCAGACGGGACCAGTCCAGCAGAACCGGTCTGCCTGCCTGGAACTTTCTTCAAGGAGCGACACTATGACGGGGCCGAAGGAATCGACGCCGCCAGTTGATCCAGAATTCCCGGCAGCACCTGTGCCAGACGGTTGGCCGCAATGCCGGAGTTCTCGCGCAATGCCCAGAGATCGCGCACGCAGTTCGGGCGGCTCAGCAGTGAACCGATCAAGGCTCCGGCACGAATCGTCCCTTTCGGACCGAGAATGGCCAGCACTTCCGGCGGCAGATCGGACTGCAGGTCATCACTGATGGAGCGAATCGCCATGAAACGGGTGGATCTGTCGCGGCAGACCCGCGCCACGGCCAGAGATTCCAGATCGACGGCAATCGCCCCGGTCTTCCGGCCGAGTTCCTGCTTCTCGCTGACCAGGCGGATGATATGGTCGGCCATGCACAGATGCCCGGTATGCAGCCAGACAGGCATCGACGCCGGCATGTGAAAATCGATGGAAAGCCGTTCGGAACCGTCATGGCTGGTCACGCCGTCGGCCATCACAATGTCACCGATGTTCAGATTCGGAATCAGCGCCCCGGAGAATCCGGCCGACAGGACATAGTCCGGCTGAAAAGCATCAATCAGCGCCAATGCTGCCTGACGGGCCCGTTCCGCGCCGGTGGCGCCTTCCACCACGCAGATGCGGAGATCCTGATGGCGAAGTCCTTGAAAGTGAAACCCGTTTCCGGACTGCGATTTGAGCTTTTCGACCGAATCGGCGAATGGAGCAATTTCACGGTGCAATGCGCAGACAATGCCAATCAACGGGCCTGACTGCGACGATTCTGCTGCCGAATGACGGTTCACGGAGCCTGGCATCATGGAGCGTCTGCCTGGTCAGGTGCTTCAGGAGGAGACGAGGAATTTGCCTGGGACGCAAGCTGTTCCTGCTTTTCGATTTCTTCACACCACAGATCGATGGCGTCACGTCGTTCCAGAAACAGCCCGAATTCCCGGCAGGCTTCCGGATCGAAGACGACACTCATCAGCGGAGTGAAAAAGTGCATCGCCTGTGCTCCCAGGAAATTGACAGGGCGCGACATTTCCAGAAAGGCGAGCGCCGGCGTGGTCAGACGGCGGCGGACCACTTCTTGCGAAACCCGCTGCAGCAGCAGTTGCTGCTGCGCCGTCGGGGGGGCCGGTGCGGCACTGACACCAAAGGCGTTTCTCAGCCAGTTCAGTTTCTGAGCCATTTCCATTCCATGCAGGCAGGGGCGGCTTCCGGATCCGCAGGGCGGACCCGGGACAAGACGCCGAACGTGATCGAAACCTTCGAGACCTGACAGGCAGGAAGCCTCCGCGCTGTTTCTGCTCCCGAGTCCGGCTCAGCTCCCAAGTCCGGCTCTGCTCCGAACCCCGTTCTGCCCGGTCTCCCGATGTCCAGTGTCTCCGTTCCCAGTTTAACTCCTGCATCGGGACTTGCCATCGGCAGATGCATTGTCTTGTGCATTCCATTACCATTCGGATCTTTCGGCTCTGGCCAGCAGGGGCGAACACAACGTTTTCCGGGCGGGGGCTGTCGCCTTCCCCCCAGGGGCGGCACCTGCCATGGCGGCCGGCAGCTTTTGAGCCGGCAGCCGGGGACTGTTTGAGCGGGAATTGTTTGAGACTGTGAATTGAGAGCGGATTTTTCAGGGACTTTCACCAATGGGACGGCTCGGACTCGCATTTCGCATTTTCTTCGATGTCCTTTTCAACGCTCAGAAAGCGGAACAGGTCCGGGCGATCGAACAGTCGGCCCCCTCTGCGACCGACTCTGCAGAACCAGCCGCAGCCAGTCCTGCACCGGCCCCCAAACCGGAACAGACGAGACCGACCTCGCCTGCCCGACCGACTCCGCCTCGCCCGGGACGCAGTGAGGCCCTCTCATTGCTGGAAGCCCTGCAGCGGGAAGCCCGGCTGATTGATTTCCTGCAGGAAGACCTGTCCGGCTATGCCGATCAGCAGGTGGGCGCGGCCGCCCGGGACGTGCATCGGGGCTGCCAGGCAGCCCTTGGCCGAATGTTTCAGATTGTGCCTGCCATTGAAGCCAGCGAAGGCAGCCGTTTCACCGTGCAGGGGCCGGAGTCACCGGCCGCAGTCAGACTACTGGGAAAAGTGAGCGACACCCGTCCGCTGACCGGCACGGTCGTGCATCCCGGCTGGAAGGCCGAACGCTGTGAACTGCCGCAATGGACCGGCACACCGGACGCACAATTCCTCATTGCCCCGGCCGAAATCGAGATCACCTGAGCAGATCATCTCCATGAGCAAATCGAACGAATATTCCCCGCGGTTCATTGTGGGAATCGACCTGGGAACAACGAACAGCGTGGTTGCCTTCTGCCCGGTGCAGGCAGATCTGCCGCAGATGGAACTGTTGCCGATTCCCCAGCTGGTGGCCCCCGGAGTGATCGAAACCCGGGCAGGTCTGCCGTCGTTTCTGTTTCTCGCCGGGCAGCCCGACGCGGCCTATGACCTTCCCTGGGGCAGCGGAAACGACTTTGCCGTGGGAGAGATTGCGAGACGGCAGTCGGCCGACGCCCCGGACCGCACCGTCGCTGCGGCCAAATCGTGGCTCTGTTATTCCCGGGTGGACCGGCACCAGCCCATCCTGCCCTGGAATGCGCCGCCGGAAGTGAACAAGGTGTCGCCAGTCACCGCTTCACAGCGTTTTCTTGAACATCTTGCCGCCGCCTGGAATCATCAGCACCCGGAAACTCCGCTGGCCCGACAGCGTGTCGTGCTGACCGTTCCCGCCTCGTTCGATGCCAGTGCCCGGGAACTGACTCGCGAAGCCGCGCTGCAGGCCGGACTGCCCGAAGACTTCATTCTGCTCGAAGAACCGCAGGCGGCCGTCTATTCCTGGCTGGCCCAGGCCGGCGAACGCTGGCGCAAGCTCGTCAAAGTGGGCGACACCCTGCTCGTGGTCGATGTCGGCGGGGGGACGACCGACCTGACGCTGATCACCGTCGATGAAGAGCAGGGAGAACTGCAGCTGAAGCGGGTGGCCGTCGGAGATCACCTGCTGGTCGGCGGCGACAATATGGACCTCGCGCTGGCGCATCTGGCCGCGCAGAGATTTTCGGAACAGGGGACACAGCTTGATCCCTGGCAGTCTGTTTCTCTCTGGCATGCCTGCCGGGCGGCGAAAGAAACATTGCTCAGCGAGCAGGGGGCCGACTCACATCCGGTCTCGGTGCTGGGACGCGGACGCAAACTGGTCGGCGGCTCGGTGACTGTGCAGCTGGACCGGCCGTCCACACAGCAATTGCTGCTCGATGGCTTTCTGCCGGAATGCGAACTGCAGGCGACCATTCAACGCCGGCGGGCCTCGGGATTTCAGCAGCTGGGACTTCCATTCGAAACGGAAACCGGCGTCACCCGGCACATCGCCGACTTCCTGAAGCGGCATGCCACGCACGAACAGGCCATTCGTCCGACCGATATTCTGCTCAACGGCGGTGTCTTCAAATCGCAAGTGCTGCAGAACCGGCTGCTGCAGGTACTGGGCAGCTGGTTCCCGCATGCTCCCCCCCGGGCTCTGGCCGGCGAACGCGATCTCGATGCGGCCGTGGCACGCGGCGCGGCCTATTATGGCTGGGCCAAAGATCACGGCGGCGTCCGCATTCGGGGAGGCACGGCCCGTTCCTATTATGTCGGCATCGAAACATCAGGGCTGGCAATTCCCGGGGCTCCCCGCCCGCTGCATGCCCTGTGCGTGGTTCCGCAAGGCATGGAAGAAGGGACCGAAACCGATGTTCCGGCAACAGAAATCGGCCTGATTGTCGGGGAGCCGGCGCAGTTCCGGTTTTTCAGTTCGGCCGTGCGCAAGGCCGATCAGCCGGGCGAACTGCTTCGCCAGTGGAGCAGCGAGGAACTGGAAGAGACCGACCCGCTGGAGGCCACACTCCCTGCGGAAGAAGGCAACGCTGCCGGATATGTGCCGGTGCAGTTCCATTCGGCCATTACGGAACTGGGAGTGTTTGAATTGTGGTGCGTGGACCACAACACGAACCGCCGCTGGAAACTGGAATTCAGCGTCCGCGACCCGGAAGAAGGATAGTTCTTGAGACCGGGCAGTCGGTGAAACTCCCCCTGTCACAGCTTCTGGCCATGAATCTCGATGAGCGGCCCCTGGCGCAGGGTCTCTTCGATTTGATAGAGTCCGCGTTTGATCCAGGCTCCGCCTGGAAACCGGCTGGAATCTGACTGGTCGCGACGGGGAGTAGACAGCATTTTGACGGCGAATCCGTTTTGAACAAACAGCCGTTTCAACGATGCTGGCGTAAAGAAATAGAGATGAGGAGACGGCACCGAGACCGACTCCGGCAACCGCCGGAGCAGTGTCGCCCGGACCCGGGAAAACAGGTCTCCCAGTTCACTGGGAACCTCAATGACCAGAATTCCCTGAGTTTTCAGCAGTTTCCGGCAGCTGCCCAGAAACCCTGCAGGGTCAGGCAGATGCTCCAGCACATGGCTGGCATGCACCACGTCGAAGGATTCATCGGCAAACGGAGCCTGTTCCAGCGGGCCGTGAAACAGTTCGATCCCATGCTGCATCCGGGCCTGCCGGACTCCTTCATCGCCCAGTTCGACACCGGCAATGTCCCAGCCGCGAGCCTGGGCGAGAGCCAGAAAGGCCCCGGACGAAGCTCCGACATCGAGCAGACGCCCGGGCCGGCCTGACTGCTGCTCCAGAGACTCCAGCCGCGCGATCAAAGCCCCCTGCGACTGACGGGCCTGAGTCACCATGTCGATTCCAGCAGTCTGAAAGCCGGCCAGATAGCTAGGGCCGGCATAATAGCGCAACAACTCTGCACTCGATGGAAGTGTCGCCAGCCGGCCGAGACCGCAGCCGGGACATTGCACGACCGGGCCGGGAAACGCCAGACGCACCTGCCGGGTGAACTGCCTCAGAGGCTTGCCTGTCAGACTCCCGCATACCGGGCAGGGTCGATCGCAATGGATTTCCGTCATGGGAGTTCCTGGATGCTGGCTGTCAGATCAGCCGCCGGGTGCCGGGGGGAGATGCAGGGGCTTTCCATTCCAGTGATGAAGGCTTCGGGGCCATTGGAACGCCGGGTGCCACTGGTGGAGTTGAACTCCGTCGTCTTCGTTTGCCGGGAATGTCTCGCTTCCACCACACCGGGAATGAAGCCTTCCTGGACAGGCATCCCGACTCCGAGATCCTTCAGCAGGAATTTACTTGCTGATACGGCGGGCTCTGGAATCCTTCAGGCCGGTCTGCCCCTTCGCAGGTACGAGAGCCGCGTTGCGAATGTTGTCTTGCACAGATCTTGATCACCCCCTGCAAATTCAGGCCCGAACAGGACAGAACAACGACCAGACTGGTCTATTCCTGCAAAGCCTGCAGCACCTGTTCCTGGTCAGTCGCTTCGAACAGGGCAATGCGGATTTCCGGGCGGGCCACCTGACTGGCAAGTTTGCCCAGCATGACCACCTGCAGTTCCGGTCTCTCGTCCGGCGTCACCAGCAGGAACACCAGCCGGACCGGTTCTTCGGAATGAACATTGAAGACCACCCCCTGCCGACTCCGGCCGAATGCCAGCACCGGCGTTCGTAATCCCGGGCAGCGGGCGTGCGGAATGGCCACTCCCATTCCCACATCGGTCGACAGTTCATGCTCGCGCTCCAGTGCCCGTTCTGCAATACGGGCATCGGCCGGCAGCACATCGCTGCCAATCAGCCGGGCGAGTTCTTCAATCACCTCTTCCGAATGAGTCCCCTGCAGGTCCAGATCGATCACTCCCCGCTGCAGTGCATCCTGCAGGGTCAGTTCCTGTTCTTTCGGGTATTCGTCCGCAATTTTTCCGACAACCTGTTCCAGAACATCTTCAATGGTCACCAGACCGCTCGGACGCCCCAGGGATTCAACCAGGCAGATCGTATTTCCCTGTTCCTGCAGCTGAGTCAGCAGGGTCTGCACATCGGTATCCATGGTGACGACCGGCAGCGGACGAATCAGGCGAACCCATTCCGTTCCGCTCGATCGTTCGGCCACCAGGTCTTTGGCGAGCAGATAGCCGATGGGATGTCCGGTCTGAGCGCTGATGACAGGCCAGCGGGAATAGTGGCCTTCGGCGATGGTCGCCCGAATGGAATCGAGTGTTGCAGTGTCTGTCAGCCGTTTGACTCGATTCCAGGGGACCATCACATGCTGGACGCGCTGAATGCTCAGGTTGGTGACATTTTCCATCATCAGCCGCAATCGCAGATCGCGCAGCGCGCGTTCCATGGTCTCGCGACTGGCCCCGAAGTCGGCCAGCACCAGACGGGCCAGCGCCACAGCGGCTTCGCCTTCCTCGAAAACGGCCGCAGTGGCTCCGGCGGCTTCCAGTTGCCGGCGCTCTTTCAGATAGCGAGCACGCACCAGCACGCGCAACGCAGGATTCAACCCGCGTGCCACGGCAATAATGGTGGCCGCGTTTGAGGACTGCGGCAGCGTAATCACCAGGTGCGAGGCCTGTTCCACTCCGGCCTGCTGCAGCACGGCATCGCGGGTGCCATCTCCAAAAATCGCCAGCTGGCCATTGCGGTTGGCTTCGTTAATGGCATCCATGTTCAGGTCGATTACGACCGTCTGCATGCCGGCATCGCGAAGCAGTTTATTCACCGACCGGCCGACCGGTCCGAAGCCGATCACCACCGCGCGCCGCACCGACTCTTCGGTTTTCTGCAGCTGAACGGCGATCGATTCGTTGACCTGATTCCGTTTTTTGTCAGAACGGGCATTCAGCAGGTTCCACAGCCAGGGACGCCGTTGCACCCAGGCTTCCATTTTCGGCAGGCAGCGGAAGAGCAGGGGATTCAAAGTGATTGTCAGCATGGCCGTGGCGACCAGGGCGCTGCGTCCGGCATCGGAGAACATGCCATGTTTCGAGGCCACGTCGGCCACGATGAAGGAAAATTCTCCCACCTGCGACAGCCCGACAGCAACAGTCAGAGCGGTCCGCACCGACCAGCCACACCACGAAACAATGACGATCGCCGACAGCGGTTTCACGACCAGCACAATGATCAGCGAGACCAGAATCAGCAGTGGCTGCTGAATGAGAAAGGCCGGGTTGAAGATCATGCCGACCGACACGAAGAAGATCACCGCGAATGAATCGCGCAGCGGCAAAGCATCGGCCGCGGCCTGATGACTCACCGGAGACTGAGCGACCATCATCCCGGCCAGAAATGCCCCCAGTGCCATCGAGGCCCCGAATGCCATATAGGCTCCCGCGGCCATTGTCACCGAGAAGACCAGCACCGTCAGGGTGAACAGCTCGCGCGACCGCAGACGGGCCACCTGCATCAGCGCCCAGGGAATCACCCGCATTCCGGCCAGCATCACAATGGCAATCAGCACTCCCAGTTTCAGCAGGGCCACGGCAATGGGAATCAGCGGATGACTGGCTTCTGCTCCCGTTTCCAGTCCGGGATCCATGCCCAGCGACTGGGCAATCGTGGGAATGATCACCAGAACAATCACGGTCAGCAGGTCTTCCACCAGCAGCCAGCCGACCGCCACGTGCCCTTCCGGAGCATGCATCACCTGTGCATCCATCAGCATGCGCATCAGCACAACGGTACTGGCGACCGACAGGGCAATCCCGCCGACAATGGCCGAGTTGATCGGCATGCCGAGAGCGGCAAAGACCACCAGACCGGCCAGAGTGGCCATGGTTGTCTGTCCGATGGCACCGGGGATGGCGACAGATTTTACCGCCATCAGGTCTTTCAGATGAAAATGCAGCCCGACCCCGAACATCAGCAGGATCACCCCCACTTCCGCCAGCTGATGGGCCAGGCCGACATCGCCCACAAAGCCAGGGGAATAAGGACCGATCAGGATTCCAGCCACCAGATAGCCGACAATGGGCGAAAGCCGCAGCCATTGCGTCAGCAGCCCCATCACCCAGGCGGCGGCAAATGCGGCGGCGATCGTCGTAATCAAAGGCAGGTCGTGCATCACATTCACTGACAACGAAAAAGGGCTGAAGCAGGGAGTGTTCCCAGGTCAGGCGGACAGCATCGGCGGGAATGGCATGGGAATCAAGGCCGCGACTCCTGAAGACAGGCAGATTGCATCGAGACCGCTGGTTTGCGGCAAAACGAACCTCCAGAAAATGGAATTCCGGCAGGACCGGGTGAATCCAGTTTCTCATGAACTTCGCAGATCGGAATTTTGGGAGGGGAAATACCGGGCGGCCGTCTGTCAGCCTGGCAAGAACGTTTCCGGCCCCGGCAAGGTTCAGAGGAAGTCGTGAGAACAGGCTGATTTCCGAAAACCGCATGAACAAGCGCATTTCGATGGCCCGCTGCCTGCCACACTTCAAAAAGCCGATTGTGCTGCCGTCTTTGCAGGCAGACAATGGCCGCAGGACGGAATATTCTGGAGGGGTTCTTTTCCGCGCCCGTGAACCAGACGCCGATTTGTCCTATAAGAGCTTCTTGCGCCAGAATTTCACGCTCCCCCGGGCCCGGGTGCCTGTCGGGCTGGAGTCGTGATCTGCCATTTCGAAACCGGGACGGCAGCTTTCAATCTGAATGGGAACATGACGGCCATGGCCGACACGCTTTATATCGTCGATACGTTTTCGCTGGTCTTTCAGGTCTATCATGCCATCCGCCAGCCGATGACCAGCACGCGAGGACTGCCGACCAATGCGGTGTATGGATTTGTCGGAGACATTCAGCACCTGCTGAAAGACCGAAAATCGACTCATCTGGTTTTTGCCATGGAATCGGCCGAGCCGGGCGAGCGACTGGCCATTTATGAAGAGTACAAAGCCAACCGTTCGGAAATGCCGGAAGATCTGCGCCCGCAGATTCCCATGATTCTCGACGTGCTGGCAGGCTATCGGCTGCCGGTCGTTTCCCACCCCGGCTGGGAGGCCGATGATGTCATTGCCACCCTGGCCACCCGGGGAGCGGCACAGGGAATGGATGTGCGAATTGTCAGCAATGACAAGGATTTTCGGCAGCTGATCACCCCCCGGATCAAAATCTACAACATCCGGAAAAAGCAGTTCATGGATGAACAGCACCTGCTCGAAGAATGGGGCATTCGCCCTGATCAGGTGATCGATTTCCAGTCTCTGGTCGGCGACAGCGTCGACAATGTGCCGGGCGTTCCCGGCATCGGGCCCAAGACCGCGCGCACCCTGCTGGAACGGTTCGACACGCTCGACGAGGTGCTGGCTCGTGCCGATGAAGCTCCCGGGAAAAAAGTGGTTGAGAATCTGAAGAACTTTGCCGAACAGGCCCGTATGAGCAAACAGCTGGTGCAGCTGCGGACCGATCTTCCCCTGACCTGCACCTGGGAAGAGCTGCGCATTCAGGCTCCGGATACCCGGAAGCTGTATGACCTGTTCATGGAATACGGATTTCGCCGTTATTCGCAGGAACTGCAGGCAGCGACGCTGCCGGCCGTGAAGTCGCAGCAGACGCTGTTCCCTGTCGACGAAGTCGAATCGTCTGGCCCATCCTCCCCTCCCATCTCTGGCGAACGCTCCGGCACCCCGTCCGAAATTGACACAGGTCTTTCTGCTCCGCAGGAGATTGCCCGGGTCTGGCATCTTGTCGACACCCTGCCGGAGTTCGAAGCGCTGGTGCTGAAGCTGCTGGCTGAACCGAAGATCTGCGTCGATCTCGAAACGACCAGCACTGACCCGCTGCAGGCCGATATCGTCGGCTGGGCGATCTCATTCCGGCCGCATGAAGCCTGGTATCTTCCGGTCGACGGACCTGCCGGGTCCCGGGTGCTGCCGCGCGATGCGGTGGTCAACGCCCTGCGCCCGATTCTGGAAGAATCCGCACGCGTGATTGTCAACCAGAACATCAAATATGACTGGCTGGTGCTGCGCAGTGTCGGAATCGAAATCGCCACCCCCGGGCTCGACCCGATGATCGGAGACTATCTGCTCGATGCCGGGGCCCGCAGCCACGGGCAGGATGAACTGTCGCGTCGCCATCTGTTCCGGCAGATGATTCCGATTTCCGATCTGATCGGGAAAGGCAAACAGCAGAAAAAGATGAACGAAGTCGACGTGCCCCGCGTCGCCGAATATGCCACCGAAGACGCCGATGTGGCCCTGCAGCTGGCAGAGCTTCTGGAGTCGCGTCTGAAGGAAGAAAACCTGTGGGGACTGTACTGGAATCTGGAACGTCCATTGATTCCGGTGCTGGTCGATATGGAATGGAATGGGGTGAAAATCGATGTGGACGAACTGCAGCGTCAGAGCCAGACGGTCACACAGCGTCTGGGCGAACTCATGCAGCAGATTCATGCCGAGGCCGGGCAGGAATTCAACATCGATTCTCCGAAACAGCTCGCCCGGATTCTGTTTGATCAGTTGAACCTGCCGGTGCAGAAACGGACCAAGACCGGACCAAGCACCGATCAGGAAGTTCTCGAGAAACTGGCCGCGCTGCATCCGTTGCCCCGGTTACTGATCGAGCATCGCATGCTCTCCAAACTCAAAGGGACCTATCTCGATGCGTTGCCGCAGCTGGTGAATCCCCGCACCGGTCACCTGCACACATCGTTCAGTCAGGTCACCGCGGCGACCGGGCGTCTGAGTTCGAGCGATCCCAATCTTCAGAACATTCCCATCCGCACCTCGGAAGGGAGCCGTATTCGACGCGCCTTTCAACCTTCGCAGGCCGGCTGGAAACTGGTCTGTCTGGACTATTCCCAGATTGAATTGCGAATGCTGGCTCACTTCTGTCAGGATGCGGCACTGCAGGATTCTTTCCGCAACGGGGAAGACATTCATACCGCGGTTGCAGCCCAGGTTTATGGGGTCTCGCAGGCGGAAGTCACGTCCGACCAGCGGCGCGTGGCCAAGGCGGTCAACTTTGGAGTGATCTATGGACAGACGGCCTTTGGCCTGGCGGCGACGCTGGGAATCAGCAAAGACGAGGCCGGCACGTTCATTCAGGATTATTTCACCCGGTATGCCACCATTCAGAAATTTATCGATGAAACGCTGGCAGAATGTCGCCGGACAGGCTATGCCCGGACGATTCTCGGCCGCCGCCGCGAGATTGTCGGCATCCGCCCGCGCATCTTCGGCAATCTGAACCTGCCGGAACGGACGGCAGTGAATGCCGTAATTCAGGGATCAGCCGCCGACCTGATCAAGCAGGCCATGATTCATGTGCATGCCCGACTCAAGCACGAGCGGCTGCAGGCGCGCATGCTGCTGCAGATTCACGACGAACTGGTCTTCGAGGCTCCGGCCGAAGAAGTTCCGGCACTGCTGAAACTGGCCCGGCACGAGATGTCGACCGCGCTCGATCTGAACGTGCCGATCGTGGTGGATGCGAAAGTCGGCGACAACTGGCTCGACGCCGCGCGGGTGTCGGAAGAGGAAATCGAGTCTGCATAGAGCAGCTCACTCTCCCGGAGGGACAACGCTGACACTCTGGGCTCAGAGAGAAGCTTCAGGCTCTGAAATTCCGAGCCGAGACATGATCCGCACTCGGCAGACGGCAGAGATCAACTCCGCCGCTCAGGGAAATACAACCCAATCAATCACAACGTGTTGAATGGGCGCCGCATGGCGGAATCGAACAAGTGTGAAAAACAGAGGGGAACGCTGTTTATCGCAGGTCAAAATTGACCGGCTGTTCCACTGATCCGATATCCGCATACAGGGTACTGTTGCTATTGAAGCGCTCCGGCAAAATCTCTTTTGTTTCCGAAACGAGCTTGCCAGACGAATCGAAAATTTCTCCCCCTGTGCGAATTTCCACCCGGTGCCGCCCGGTCACTGCTCCCGGCGCAGCATTCTGCGCGTAAAGTAATGTGTATTTTCCCAGATCATCGGTACGGCCTGCTGAAACTCCCCCCTTTTCTTCCGAGATGAAAATGATCGATGCTTTCGGTAACGGCTTCCCCTTTAACAGGACGACACCGCTGACAGGAATCAGTTCCGGGACGACTTCCAGAGGGGCTTTTCCGCACCCAGAAAACACCAGGCCGGCCAGCACGATCAGGGCAGCGGAATGACGCATGGAATCTCGTCCTTTCGGTGAAATCAGAACACGAGGAGTGTTCTTCAGCAGCGAGGCAGCAGCGTCCGACTCACGGGTCAAATCCGGCAGGCCAGAGCCGCCGGTCCTTAAAATTCGCCGATGATCTTGCCGTCCTTGATGCCGATCAGGCTGTGAAGCGTGTTCAGGTCGATATTTTCTCCAATGAATCGCACAGCGCCATCGCCCAGGGTGAAGTGAGCGCCTCCCACATGAGCCGAAGAAAACGACCGTGCAGCCGTGCTTTCCGCATACGGAATCGCAATCGTGGCCGGGTTGTTAATCGAAGATAACCCGCTCGCCAGAACGTCACGGAATCCGAACGAACTCTGCTGGCGACTTCCCCGTGTGCAGAACACACAGCCTGACTGGGTATTCAGGGAACCTTTATAAACCGCAGACGTGGCGGTATCGGTTCCCATGATCCCGTTCCGAAGGACTTCCGCACGTTCCCCAATCGCGATGACATTGGATGTGCCGTCGACGACATCGCGAAAACTGACATTGCTGTTGGCAAAGAACATCCCGTCGCCTGTCCGCACCGTGTCAGTCGAATGATTCGACGCCAGATAGTTGCTCAGCGACGGACGCGTGGCAATCGAGATTCCCGTAGAATTTCCGAACGCAAAACTCACACGCCCGTTATTCGGATCGGATGGGCAGCGAAACGCTGCCATGGGATTGCTCATGGCATTCATCGTCGTTGTGTTTGTCATCGCTTCGGCACAGCGCTGCTCTCCGACGCCAATCAGGTTGTACAAAGCGGCCTGGTCAATATAGGGAAGAATGAATGCCCCCCAGCTCCAGTTCCCCTGAATCGCGGCGGCAGCTGCAGTATCGTCATTTGTCGTGGCCGATCCGTAAACCTGCACAAACCCCGGCGGAAACAGGTTGAAGGCGTCATGGTAATTGTGAAGAGCCAGACCAATCTGTTTCAGGTTGTTTTTGCACTGGCTTCGACGGGCCGCCTCACGCGCCTGCTGGACAGCCGGCAGCAGCAGGGCAATCAGAATGGCAATAATGGCGATCACGACCAGCAGTTCAATCAGCGTGAATCCCTGACATCCCCCCCGGGAAAATCGATTTGAGCCGGCCAGCGTCGCACTTTGTCTAGTCGCCATGAATCCATTCCTTTCTGGGAAAGATCTGCTCAGCCTTGGGCGTTGGGACAGGAATATCCCTGACTTCGAAATTTACTCCGGTCACTGAAAAAGAGACGTTGTGACCGGACTGTTCATGGCATTCGCTCTGATTTCATCGCAGAGGAAATGACGGAAAGGGAATGTATTGAGTCGAATCCAGCAGCGATGTGATTCAGAAGAGCAGACAGGACTGCGCTGCCCGGACCTTTGTCATCGTCACTTGCTGATGCGTTCCTGTCATTGCAAAATATCGTAAATATCTTTCGAAATTGCGTCAGACCAGTCTGGCTGATCGGTCATTTTTTCCTCACGGCAACAGGCAGTTCCCCATGCGGCACGTCGCACTTCTGATCGAAACGTCACGCACTTACGGTCGTGGATTGCTGCAGGGAATTCGCCGCTATGCCAGTGAGCATGGCCCCTGGTCGATGTATGTCGAACTGCGAGCGCTCGACTCCCGGCCCCCTGCATGGCTGCACCGCTGGAAGGGAGATGGAATTCTCACTCGCACAGGGTCGCGGACCATGGCACGGGCGATTCACAAGGCTCAGGTTCCGACAGTGGAGTTGAGAAACTCACGCTATGACGATGGGTTTCCCTTCGTGGGGGTCGACAATCAGGCTGTCGGCCGGCTGGTGGCTGATCATCTTCTCAGCCTGGGATTTCGCAACTTTGGCGTCTACGAACTCGATACCGAACACTACTTTACCGAACGCCGCGAAACCTTTGTCCGCCAGATTCAGTCCCAGGGATTTCAGGTTCAAGTGTTTCGCGCCGGTGGCGATCGCGAGAGTCCCCGGCAATGGGAACATCACCAGGATCGCCTGGTTCGATGGCTGCAACAACTTCCCCGGCCGGTCGGATTGATGGCCTGCACCGACCAGTTGGGCTACTGGCTGCTCGATGCCTGTGCCCGGGCCGGCATTGCAGTCCCGGAGCAAGCGGCAGTCATTGGAGTGGAAAACGATGAAACTCTCTGCACCATGGCCTCGCCACAGCTCACCAGCGTGGCATTTGATTCTGTTCGCATTGGCTATGCAGCTGCTGATCTGCTCGACCGGATGATGCAAGGAATCCCTGCCCCGAAACATCCGCTCTATATCCCGCCATTGCAGGTGGTTCCCCGCAAATCGTCGGACGTCATGGCGATTGATGATCCTGATGTCTGCGAAGCGATTCGGGCACTGCGCAAGGCAGCCTGCAGTGGAGTTTCGATCGGAGAACTGCTCAAAACAGTTCCTGTCTCCCGGTCCATGCTCGAACGGCGCTGCCGGGAGCTGTTAGGGCGATCCCCGCGCGAAGAGATGTTTCGCTTGCGCATTCAAGCGGCGCAGTCGCTGTTGCGCGATACGGAACTGACGGGGGATCAGATTGCACATCGCACCGGTTTTCGGTCTGCTCCCTATTTCTGTACGTCATTTCTCAAGGCGACCGGCTGCACTCCCGGGGCTTATCGGCAGCAGTCCCGCACGTCATATCGCGAATAGAACTCCGTTCTCCTGCGTCTTGTCGCTCAGCCGATTGCCGAAACACCTGTTTTATGTCGGCGTCCGGACCAGAAAGTGGGCTGTATGGAAATCCCCTGCGGGCAAAAGCGTTCCCTGCCGGAGTAGAACCGCCCTCCGACACTCGATAGAGTGAACATCTCGCAATTTCAAACCCGCAAGGAGTAGGGAGATGTTTGAGCGATTCACGGTGGGCCTGCTCACTGTCTGTTGTGTGACGATCTGCGCCGGTGCATCGCTGTCTGCAGCCGAGGCGAAGCCGGCGACACCGGTTGTGGCCGTTTTTGAACTGCCCCGTAAAATCACCGATAGACCGCCGGTGGAAGATCCGCTTCTGGGAAACATCGGGGCCGAATCGCTCCGGTCGCTGCTCGGCCGCATTCGAAAAGCAAAAGACGACGACGGTGTCGTGGCCGGCATTCTGCTGCTGGGAGAAAGCGAACCGACTCTGGCTCAAATCGAGGAACTCCGGCAGGGACTGGAAGAGTTTGCCGCCCGGAAACCGCTTTATGGACATGCCGACAGTGTCCACTTCAAAAACTATGTGCTGCTGACCGGTGCCACGCGCGCCAGCACCGTGCCGACCGGCGATCTCTGGGTCAACGGCCTGGCACTGCAGGAAGTCTATGTGCGGGGACTGCTCGACTGGCTGCAGGTGCAGCCCGATTTTCTCACCTGCGGCAAATATAAAAGTGCCGCGGAAATGTTCATGCTCAAAGAGTCCAGTCCCGAAGCCCGTGAAATGCACAACTGGCTGCTCGACGGACTTTTCGACAGCTCGGTCGCGATGATTTCCCGCTCACGAAAAGTTTCGGAAGAACAGGTCAAAGCCTGGATCGAGCAGGGGATCTTCACAGCGGAATCCGCCAAGGCGGCCGGCCTGATCGATGCCGTCGAGAGCCGGGAACAGCTGCTGGCCTATGTGAAGAGTCAGCACGGTTCGACTCTGAAACTCAACAAGAAATACGCCAAAAAGTCGGTCGACGAGATTGATCTCGAAAATCCCTTTGCCGTCCTGCAGCTCTGGGCAAAACTGCTGTCCGACTCCCGGCCGTCGAAATCGACCAAAAATGCCATTGCCGTGGTCCACATCGATGGACCGATCATGCTCGGCAAACCGGAAGCCAGCCTGTTCGGCAGCAATGAAGCCGCTTATAGCGAAGAGATTCGCAAAGCTCTGGATCAGGTGGCCGATGAACCCCGCATTCGGGGTGTCGTGCTCAGGGTGAATTCGCCGGGCGGTTCTGCCACGGCCAGCGAAGTGATGCTGCAGGCCGTGCAGAATGTCCAGTCGCTCAAGCCGGTCGTCGTTTCCATGGGGGGAGCCGCCGCCAGCGGAGGCTATTACGTGTCCAGCCGGTCGGAATATCTTTTTGCCGACGCCACGACGATCACCGGGTCGATCGGGGTCGTCGGAGGCAAGCTGGCCACGGAAGCCATGTGGACCCGGGTCGGCATCAACTTCGATGAAATTCAGCGGGGAAAGCGGGCCACCCTGATGACAACCGACAAGCCTTGGTCGGCCGATGAGAAAGCTGACATCCAGAAATGGATGGATGAAATCTACGGGGTCTTCAAGCAGCATGTGGTCGACGGACGGAAAGACAAGCTGAAAAAGCCCATCGACGACATCGCCGGCGGTCGGGTTTACACCGGCAAACAGGCCCTGGAACTCGGCCTGGTCGACGAACTCGGAACGCTGTCCGATGCCATTCATTATGTCGCGAAAAAGCAGGGACTCGAAGACTACGAAATCCGCAGCTTTCCGGAACAAAAGAACTTTCTGGAACAGCTGATGGCCGATCTGGGCGACTCAAAAAGTGATGACAAGCGCCTGTCGGTCGGCCTGCTGTCCCAGGTGGCACCGGTCCTGAAGCAGCTCGATCCGGCCCGCATGCAGATGGTCGAAGCGGCCCTCCGCCAGCTCGACTGCCTGCAGACCGATGGCGTGATGCTCACAGTGCCGGTCCTGCAGGTGACGGATCATTGAAACCGGCCAGATCCGGCCGCTCGCGGCTGGACGCCCTGTGCGCCCCGGCTGCAGGCTGCGAATGTTCAGCCCCCGTTTCAGCAGACAATTTGACGGCTTTGACAGCAGTGTGATCTCCTCATGGCGACGGCCGAAAGCTATCTGAAGCCGGAAGTGATTCGACATGTGGCGCGCCTTGATCTGCGGGCGCGCTTCATTGTCGAAGGATTTCTCAGCGGCCTGCATGCCTCGCCATTTCAGGGCTTCAGCGTCGAGTTCAGCGAGCATCGCCGTTATACGCAGGGGGACGACCCGGCCGATATCGACTGGCTGGTGTATGCCAAAACCGACCGCTATTACGTCAAAAAATATCAGGCCGAAACCAACATCACTGGCTATCTGCTGATGGATCTCTCCAGCAGCATGAATTACACGTACCGGCAGACGCTGACGAAGCTCGATTACTCCATCTGCCTGGCGGCGGCACTTTCGTATTTAATGGTGCATCAGCAGGACCCGGTCGGTCTGGTGACATTCGATGATCAGATCCGCTCCAGCCTTCCGGCCCGCAGCCGGCGCTCGCAGCTGGCCAGCATTCTGGCGCTGCTGGCCCAGGTCAAACCTTCCGGCACAACCGATGTGGCCCGCTCGTTACGGCAGTTTGCTCCCATGGTCCGGCACAAAAGCCTGATCATGCTGTTTTCCGACCTGCTTTCCGATCCCGATCCGATCATCGATGCCTGGAGAATGCTCCGGTTCGCCGGGCATGATCTGATTATCTTCCATGTGCTGGATGAGGCCGAGGTCCATTTCCCGTTTGAAGGGATATGTGAACTGCGCGACCCGGAATCAGGCCAGATGATGACGGTCGATGCCGCCGGCATGCGGGCCGACTATCTGGAGGCCGTGCGGCAGCTGCGGGAAAAATATGAACAGGCCTGCCGGTCGATCGGTGCCGATTTCGTGCGACTCGACACCAGCATGCGGTTTGACACCGCCCTGGTCGGTTATCTCTCGCAGCGCAGGGCCCGCTTCTGATATCTATTTGCTTCGCCGCCGGCAATTCAGGGACCGGGATTTCTTCCCTGCCGATAAGTCAGAACAGATCCACGGCATGATTCCCCGTCGAAAGTCCCGTCCGGTGGCATGTCCCTGATCCGAAACGGGCCGGAATCGGGTCAGCACCCTGCCGTTTTCAAATTCAGCCGATTTCAGAAAGCACAAACGTGGCCACACCAGCAACCAAAGGAATTATTCTTGCCGGCGGCGCCGGAACGCGCCTGCATCCCATGACCGCCGTTGTCAGCAAGCAGCTGCTGCCGATTTATGACAAGCCCATGATTTATTACCCGCTCAGCGTGCTGCTGCTGGCGGGAATTCGCGACATCCTGATTATCAGCACTCCGGTCGATCTGCCGCTTTACCAGCGCCTGCTGGGAGACGGTTCGGTGCTGGGAGTCTCAATCCATTATGCTGAACAGGCCGAACCGCGCGGGCTGGCCGAGGCCTTTCTGATCGGGGAACAGTTCATCGGCTCCGATCCGGTCTGCCTGGTGCTGGGCGACAACATCTTTTACGGGCATGACCTGCAGTCGCTGCTCGGAAATGCCCGGGCACGCCAGTCGGGAGCCACCGTCTTCGCCTATCGGGTGCGCGACCCCCAGCGCTATGGCGTCATTTCGTTTGATGAGCAGGGCCGCCCGGTCGACATTGAAGAAAAGCCGAAATCTCCCAAATCGCGTTATGCCGTCACTGGCCTCTACTTCTACGACAACGACGTCATTTCTATCGCCAAAGAGGTCCGCCCGTCGGCCCGGGGCGAACTGGAAATCACCTCCATCAATCAGACTTACCTCGATCGCCGGCAACTGCATGTGGAACTGATGGGACGTGGATTCGCCTGGCTCGATACCGGAACCCCGTCGGCCCTGCTGCAGGCCTCCGGATTTGTGGAAGCCATCGAAAGCCGGCAAGGGCAGAAAATCTGCGTTCCGGAAGAAATCGCCTGGCAGCTGGGATTTATCAACGACGAACAGCTTCGCCGGATTGCGGAACCTCTGGGGAAGAATGCCTACGGAGCTTACCTGCTCGATCTCCTGGCCGACGGACGTGATCCCGGGGCCGTCACGTTCCCGGCCTGATGCATGATTTGTGTGACTGCTGCCTGACGTGACGGCAGCAGTCACGCGCCGCGCGGCAGAAATCACCCCGCCAGGTCTGGCAGAAATCACCCCGCCAGGTCTGGCAGAAACCGCCGCTGCCCGGTGTGGCACCCCGCAGCAACAGGCATGCCCTGCCGATCATTCCGACCGGAAAACGGGCAATTCCTTGTCTGCCGTTGACCCTGGCTTTCCGGGACCGATAGAACCCCGCCCGGAACCAGACTCCCCCTGCGCCCGAAAACAGGCAGCCAGATCCGGTCTGCCCGGTGCGCAGCCAGAGGACAGCCTGCCGTGACAGGGATCCTGAATCCTCCCGAACAGCGAACAGGCCAGACAACCGGTTCGACAGTGAGCCCTGATGGTCAAACCGTCACGAAGATGAGGCACCCTATTCTCCGCGGCCAGTCAATGCTGTTATTCGTCGCCTGCCTGGTGATTGCCGGCGCAGGCTGCGGATGCACCATGTTCCTGCCGTCGGCAGCCGAACTGAGCAAAAAATCGTTTGCTCTGCCCCCTTTGCCCGGCCCGAAAGAAGTCATCGACCTGGAAGTGTATTTTGTGGACCGCCGCATTGGTGATCCGCTGATTGGTGAAAGTCTCTGGTCGTCACTGTACCCGATCACCTCGGTCAAGGCGGAACAGCGTCAGCGTCTGACCGAAGACGGTTTTCGATTTGCCATGGCCCCCTCCCGTCCGCCACGGGCCTTGCAGTCGCTATTGCGGCTTTCCGATGAACAGGACCCGACCCGTCGTGTCGTTCCACACCGCTATTCCGTGCCGTCCGGGCAGGAAACGGTTCTGGTCATTTCGTCCTTGCCGGATGGAACTCCGCTGACGTTGAAGACCGATGACGGAGCCCGCACGCTCGACCTGAATCAGGGAGAATGTCTGTTTCGGCTTTCCGCTCGGCGCATGGAAGATGGCTGGGCCGAACTGGCTCTTGTTCCCGAAATCCGGCACGGGGCGACTGCCCTGCGGCCTGTGGCCACGGAAGACGAGTGGCAATATCGTGAAGAAAAGCAGTGCCTGCCGTTTTATCAGAACCGGTTGTCGGCCGAAGTGAACACCGGCGAAGTCGTGGTCCTGGGCCTGAATGGAAGCCGCCCGGACAGTCTGGCGTCCCGGTTCTTTCGCAGTGACGTTTCTCAGGGCATCGAGCGGCTGATTCTCATTCGGGTCGCCAATATGCGCAGCGTCGCCCCGGTGCGTGTGACACATGAACAATAAGACCAGACTCGCGGATTCTGCGTTTTGTCATCCGGCCAAAGCGGTTTTCTCGCCGGCAATCTCATGGGATGACTGCCTGCAATGGGGCAGACTGGCTGGCCAGGCGCATCGATGCAGGCTCTCGACCAGGTCCTATCGCACCTGAGTTCGATAATTGCCGCCGGCGACGCCGGTCCACGCTCCGCTCGGAGTCATCGGCGCGGCGGTTGCCTGAGGAGGAAACTGCGGGGCAGGGACCGGGGAGGGTTCCATCGGAACCGTGTCGACAGGGGCCGGAGTCAGCATGGCACCCGACCGCAACGGCTTGGGGTAATGATCAAATTCCTTGGCCGGTGGAATATAGGGAGCCACCGGGGTGTGATCACCGCGGGACAGATCCACCATGTTTTCATAGCGATGCCAGAACTGCTGAGAATAAGGCATCGTGGCCGGCATGCCCCAGCCGGCAGAGGTTTGTGCCTGGCTGAAGACGTGGTGGTAATTGTACGGGCGGAAGGAATGATACCCTTCATAATAGGGCATATTCTGAATGTAGCCGTGCTTCCAGCGTTCCTGATCGTCATAACGGAACAACGGTTCCCCGCTCCCGATCGACCCCGGACCGGAGAAGGCCGATTCATAGCCGACATCCTGAGTCGCCTGGGGAATGTAGCTGGGATCAGGCGCGGCCTGGGGGACAGCCACCGGGTCTTGAGGCAGCAGGCCGGCATCCTGGGCCGCAAGAGGCGCGGTCAGACTGAGCGCGAAGGCGAACCAGGGTCCTTTGTTCATCACACATCCCCGCCACAGTGACTCAGAAAAAGATCATTTTCGGGGAAGAGCGCGCGGCGATCCTCCCTGATCTCTGAAACCCGTCTGCCTGCCTCTGCCTGTCCTGAGTGGCAGAGCCCGCACCGGCGCGAGTTGATGGCCCCCCTGGGAGTGCCGGCAGGAAATGCCGCCGGAACCGGGCCAGACCAAGCGCAGACTGTCTCTGATCATCGTCAATGCCGGTTCAGGGACTCGAAAGATTGTGAGCAGGCCTGCTGAGAACAGCGCGCCGGCTCTGGCATAACCGTTACGGCTGTACCTGGGTATTTCAAAGTCTTGAAATCCGTTCCCTTCCGACAGATTTCCTCAATATCACCTCCAGGGGGGATGTACCCTGCGAGCAGGGACCGTCACCGGCATGGGCCATGCCTGCCTGGTGATGGAATGACTGTTGATTTTCCCGCTTTCCGGGTTCGGGAGTCGTAGTGATGCTGGCACGCCTGGCTTTGACAGGTCTGATTTTTCTGGCAGGAACACCTGTGATGGCCCAGAATGCGGTCATTCCGCCTGCTCCGTCACGCGATGACGTTTCCATTCCCTCTCCCAAACCGGAACCCCCGGCTCCGCCGACCCCGGGATTGACGCCGGCGAGCCCTGCGATTCCCAGCGTTCCGCCAGCGGTGAACAAGCCATTGGTGGACAAGCCGGCCAATGCTGCTGCCTCGACGTCCCCTCAGCCGAAGACAGTTGCTCCGGCTCCCGTTTCTCCAGCGACGGTCCCTCCGGCCCCAGCCCCTCCCGCCCCGGAAGCGGCCAGCCCCCCGGCCGGTACTCTCAACCCGGCACCTGTGGTTTCGTCACCGACTGCCGGCAGCGCAATTCCATCGTCCCAGCCGGCCGATGAGAACTGGTCAGGCAATTCCTGGAATAGCGTGCCTTCGCCGACGCTGACCTATCAGCCGCAGGCCGGAACAGTGTCTGCAGCACCGGCCCAGTACAACACATTCTCGACGAACGGGCAGCCCCGCATCGGTGCCTCATTCTCTCCCTATCCCGGACTTCACGATCGGTATCCGTACTACAGTTACCGGCGTCCCTGGTATTCTCCCGGCCCGATCAGCCACAACGTCAACATTATCTGGTAGGCGAATCGGGTCACGAACCGAAGACCGCGGCGCGAGTGGCCTCTGAAGTTGCGGGCCAGTCACTGGCCAGACCCAGGTGAGAGCCTGACGCGAGATCGGTCTGCTCTCGCAGGTCTCCTTCCGAAGAACAGGATTCTGCTCAGATCGCATGTCTGCCGTTGGAAAGATTCGTCGACTCCTGAATCTGCTGGAACATCTGCAGACAGGACGTGTCTGGTCCACGGCCGATCTGATGGCCGCCTGCCAGGTCAGCCGGCGCACGGTCTTTCGTGATCTGAAAGCCCTGCAGGAAGCGGGCGTGCCGGTACTGTATGATGCCACCCGGCAGGGCTACTGGCTCCCTTCGGACAAATATCTTCCTCCGACGCAGTTGAGCCTGAGCGAAACGCTCGCACTGATCACGCTGTCGCTCGAAGCAGGCCGGTCCGAACGTTCGATTCCATTTCTGGAAGGAGCCCGGGAAGCGGCCCTGAAGCTGCAAAGCACGCTGCCGGCACGTCTGAGCGGATATTCCAACGAGCTGATGTCGTCACTGAAGATCGACACCGAGCCTCTCGCCCAGCCCCGGGAAGGACGGACGCACTGGCGCAATGCTCTGGAAAGTCTGACCAGCCGCAAAAAGCTGCGGATTCATTATCGCAGCTTCTTTGAAGAGAAAGACATTCACACTTTGCTCAGCCCGTACCGGGTGCTGTTTCGACGGCATGCCTGGTATGTCATCGGGCGTTCGTCACTGCACCGCAGCGTGCGGACTTTCCACATCGAGCGCATTCTTCAGTCCTCACTGACCGAAGACGACTATGTGATTCCCCCCCGGTTCTCGCTGAAGCAGTATCTAGGCCATGCCTGGAACATGATTCGCGAAAAGAATGCGCGCACGCAGGTCAAAGTGCATTTTCAACGGCTGGTCGCCCGCAACGTGGCCGAGGTTCACTGGCATCCGACGCAGAAAATCGTGACCTACGAGGATGAATCGATCGATTACAGCGTGACCGTGGATGGCATTCACGAAATCTCGTGGTGGATTCTCTCCTACGGAGACCAGGCCGAAGTTCTCGAACCGCCTGAATTGCGCGCACTGATCGCCGAGCGGATCCGGAACATGGCCGCGATGTATCGGAAGAAGCGGAAATGAGAGCCGGAATGACTCCGGGAATCCGTTACAGGGAAGGGCGGGTCAGCCCGGCCAGCAGGATGCTCAGCTTCGTCATGCCGGTGATCTGCTCCACCGGAATGCGGGCCTGGGAATGCAGTGTGTTGCCTTCCGCCCCCAGGGCAAATCCTGCATAAGAAGACTTCAAAGCCAGGTTGTCGATCATGCCGCTGTTGAGCGGCAGGCGGAAATCTTCCACATGGCTGGCCGCCTTCAGACTCCGCCCGACCAGCGCCGGCAGATCGATCAGCAGCAGCGCATTGGCTTGCGGCATGAGTCGGGTCCGGGAGGCCGTCAAGGGAGAAGTCCGGGAGGAATCCAGGGATTTCAACAGAGTTTCCAGAGTCTCAATGCCTCCTCCGATACAGGAGATGAAGCGATCCTTCAGATAGATCGTGCGGGTCTGCATGCCGTCACTGCCAAACAGCACCGTCTGCATCTTCTGCTGAATTTTCAACGGGTCCGCCTCGTCGCCATATTCCTGCCGGGTCGTCATCAGATCGACCGGATGGCCGTCCACGGTTTCCGCATCTTTCACCAGCGTCGAAATCTGGGTGAACTGTTCGGTCTCAATCGTATTGGCGCGCTCAGCGATATCGCGGGAAAAACGTTGCCATTTGTCCTGGGGGGAGGCCATTGTTACTCCGGCAACGCGCAGCACGCCAGGACCATTCTCGACCACATCCATCGCGGCCGTCATCTCTCCCAGAGTGATCCCCTCCAGATCTCCGGTGAGATGCTGCATGATGTCCTGCCGTTCCTGTTCGGTTTTGAACATGCTCAGCGACATCTGCATGCTGGAGATGATCAGCTCTTTGGAAAGCCCGTTGAATCCATAATAGACCGGCCAGTTGGCAGGCAGCTTTCCCAGCAGATCCATGCTCGCGGTCTTTGTCTGCGAGATGAATTTTGCCGAACCGGAATCGGCAGCAAACCGCACAAATTTGTCGAAGGCGATTTCGTCCTCACTCAGATGGAGCTGAATCAAAGCCGACTCGGCATCGTGCAGAGCCTGAAAGAAGGCTTCGGCCGCGGTGCCATACATCTGCACGGCCGCCTGCAGGTTGATGCCGCCCTGTTGCGGCATGAACCGCAGCTGATTCAGGAATTCCAGCACCTTGTCCTGGGCCAGCTCGATCTGCGAGGCATACACCATCGACAGATGGGTGGAATTGACGAACACGCACAGATCACCGGTGGTCAGCCCTTTCTGATTCGTGTCATCCAGCAGTTTCGCCGCGGTGCCTGAGCCTTCCGGCTGCGGAATGGCTTCGGCCTCGGTGTACAGCACCCAGTTCTCCTGGACTTTGCTGTGAATTCCGGCCCCCAGAGCGCCGACCAGATCTTCGGTTTTCAATGCCGGAATGGCGAAGACAATGGTCGGTTCAGAGGTGCCGTTGGCATAGACGCCGACATACCAGTCGCGCGTCTGGTCGACGCCGGTCAGGCTGGGGTTCGAGATCAGCCGGCCAAGCGTGGAAGGATACTGCTGTTCCACGATCGTTCCGGTTCCCTGCTGAACCTTATCCGCCAGCTTCGCCACTTTTTCAAATGTCTGGTCCGGTTCGCGCAGCCGGATCAGAACATCCACATCGGCAGTGAAAAAGGAAAGCGGAGACACCTGCGCCTGGGCAGCCGGCTGAATCCAGACAAACAGCGCAATCAGGGTGCCGAAAACAGTACTGCGCATCATGGTGAGAAATCCGTTATTCAAAAGGATAAGGATTCTGCAGTCCGGCGGGACGGCCTGCAGAATTTCCTGCTCAGGTCGGCCCGGGGCAACCTGAAACTGCCGGTCATCGTGCCCGGATCAAGGGAAACGGACAGTGGGAAAATCCGTTCAAACTCTCATCATCCGCATGTCCGGAACCCCTGGTTGTCGTTTTCCCAGACGGGAAAGTCAACTGAAACCGGCTCGGGAAGGCGGTCCGGGGCAGACTGGCGGAACCTGGAAAAATCGCCCGGGAGGAATGGTCGCATGGAACAGATAGACAAACTGGGTGCAATAGGTCGCGTTTTCCGTTGACTTTTGGAAACAGTGATGGATGATCTCGGAACATCTGCTGATTACAAAATCCCGTTCTGGAGTCATTTCGATGATCAATCGTCTGCATCTGGCCCTGCTGGCCGGACTGATTGCCACCACCATGGCATGGACTTCCGTCCCCGAGGCCCAGGCCGGGCACGGACATCGATACGGCCGGGGATATTACGCAAATTACTACGGAGTAGGATATTACGGCGTCGGATACTATGGTACCGGATATCGCGCCACCAGCTGGGGCGTGCCGTACTATCATCATGGCAGCCTGTACGGCTATCCGTACTATTCTGGCTTCGGCGGCTATCGCCCCTCGTATTCTTACGGGCTGTATTCCCCGGTGGGATATCCGGTGGTTTCCGCTCCCTATGGATACACCGCTGCCTACGACTATGCCCCCTATCGGGCTGTGCAATACACCACCATCGGCGCAGCTCCCTACTACACAGCAGCTTATGGAGCCTATGGTTATACCTCCGTCGGCTGCGCCTGCGGGCAGTAACAGCGCCTCTCCCGAAGACTGAGCCCGGGAAGCGGCGCAGAAGCAGACCGGTTCGCGGAATATGAACCGGAGACAGATTCCAATTTGAACAGGCCGTGATGTGAGAAGAGATCTCTTGCGTCGCGGCCTGCTGCGTTTCTGTTATGCTGGAATTGTGAGATGGGAACGAGACAGGCACTTCCGGAACAGGCGGCAGCGATCTGCCGGCAAACATTCCGCCGATCGATGGGATAGGGCTGCACCACCTCCCGTCCCGGCCGGACATTCTGTTTCGACCTGCCTGAATTTCCCCACTGATTCTGCACTTCTGTAAGGAACGCCCGCGTGCCTGCCGTCACCGAAAATCACTCTGAACGGATCGTGACTGTCCTGCTGGGCGAGCAGAGCTATGACATCATCATCGGCAGCGATGTGATCAGTTCAGCCGGCGGCCGACTGCGGGACTGGATGGAGAAGCGGTGCGGGGGAGCCGTGTCACGCGGGACGTGCCTGATCGTGACTGACGCCAATGTTTCGCGGCATGCCGACGCAATTGCCTCGGTGCTGGAAGCGGCCGGCTGGCGCTGTGAGCGGTATGAAATCGAACCGGGCGAGACCTCCAAACGTCTGGAGGTAGTGTCCGCAGGCTGGGACCGGCTGGTCGAAATGCAGGCCGACCGTCAGACCGTGGTGGTGGCTGTCGGCGGCGGAGTGGTGGGGGATGCGGCCGGATTCATCGCCGCGGCCTTTGCCCGGGGAGTGCCGTTTGTTCAGATTCCGACCACGCTGCTGGCCGATGTCGACAGCAGCGTCGGCGGCAAAGTGGGCATCAATCATCCCCGTGCGAAAAATCTGATCGGGGCCTTTCACCAGCCGATCGGCGTGCTGATTGACCTGCGGATGCTCGAGACGCTGCCGGACCGGGAATATCGGGCCGGGCTGGCCGAAGTGGTGAAATACGGCATGATTCTCGATGCGGCGTTCTTCGAATATCTCGAACGGAATGTGACCGAGATCAACTGCCGCGACCCGCAGACGGTGACCTATCTCATCAGCCGCAGCTGTGAGCTGAAATCGCAGGTGGTCGAAGAAGACGAGTTCGAAACCACAGGCCTGCGGGCCATTCTGAACTTCGGACACACCTTTGCCCATGCATTTGAAGCCTTGTCCGGCTATGAATCCCTGCTGCACGGAGAAGCCGTGTCGGTCGGAATGGTGTACGCCTGCCGGCTGGCGGAATACTGTGGCCGGACCGATGCGACCTTGACCGCACGACTGGTTTCCCTGCTCGAAGCGTTGCATCTGCCGGTGAATGTTTCAGAACCCGGGCGCTGGAATGCCAAAGAAATTCTGGGGCGGATGCAGTTGGATAAGAAGACAGTGCAGGGGACATTGCGTTTTGTGCTGCCGAACCGGCTGGGAGAAATGGAACTGGTCAAAGGCGTGCCGGAAGAACTGGTACTGAAAGCTCTGCAGACCGGCGGAATTGAATGACTGCGTGAATGTTTCAGTGTTGCTGACCGCGACTGTCATCCTTCAACTCGGGATCGACGTCGTCGCAGCGGGTATCGAAATCTCCTTTTTGCAGACGGTCTCGCGCACGACTCGCCAGAGTCTCATAGCGGTTGCGAATGGTTTCCAGCGCGATTTCGTCCAGTTCTTCCAGATCGAGCAGCGAGTTGTGAGCGCCATCCAGGGCGCGAATCAGCTCATCGAGCTTGATATGCGTCGCGGCCATGTCGCGGTTCTGGGTATTCTGAATCAGAAACACCATCAGAAAGGTGACAATCGTGGTGCCGGTATTGATCACCAGCTGCCAGGTATCACTGAAGCCGAACAGCGGTCCACTGAGGGCCCAGATCACCACCGTGGCAATGGCCGTACAAAACGAGAACGGATGACCGGCCCAGACCGAAGTGAATTTCGAAAACTGGTTGAAGAGATTCCGGATCCGGTCCATCCAGGTACAAGGGCCAGACTTGTCGCTCGAACCAGATTTGTCGTCCGCAGTGGATGTCTTCATCAAACCGGTCTCCTCCCAGGACGTTTCCCTGATACAGCCGCATTGTTCTGAGCATTTTTTCTGAGCATTTCAGATGCCGCAATTTTCGAACCTGCCTGATTCCTGTGTGTGTGTTGACGCATCTGCCCCGCACAGCACCCCTGCGGCCCGATATGGCAATATCGCCGCCCGGCTGACGGCCCATGCCGGCCAGCGCCCTGACAGCCCGGCCATTATCTCCCCGATTCGCATTTCGCCCTGGCGGAGGCGGCAGGTGCGCCGGCTTTCTTTCCACGAACTGGACGAGCGTTCGAATCGCCTGGCCGATGCCCTGCTGCAACGGGGAGCCCGTCCCGGCATGAAACTGGTCCTGTTCGTTCCCTTCAGCGCGGAATTCATTGAACTCACGTTTGCCTTGCTCAAGGCAGGCATCGTGGTGGTGCTGATCGATCCCGGCATGGGACGCACCAATATTTTTCGCTGCCTGGAAGAGGTGCGGCCGGACGGATTTGTGGCCATTCCAGCCGTGCATCTGGTGCGCTGGGGGGCAGGGGCCGCGCTACGACGCGCCCCATTCAACATCTGTGTCGGCGGCTGGCTGCCGGGAATGGCCGGCACCTATGAGCAGCTGCTGCGGTCAGGCCATCCGGATTTCCCGGGCACGGCGGTCTGTTCCACCGATCCGGCGGCAGTCATTTTCACCAGCGGCAGCACCGGACCTCCCAAAGGAGTGCAGTACGAACATGGCATGTTCAATGCCCAGGTGGAGATGATCCAGAGCCGCTATGGAATCGAGCCGGGAGAAGTCGACCTGCCCGGCTTCCCGCTGTTCGGGCTGTTCAATGCCGCAATGGGAGTGACGACGGTGATTCCGGAGATGGACCCCACCCGTCCGGCGCAGGTCGATCCGGTCAAAATCCTGTCCGCGCTGGAACGCTATCAGGTGACCCAGGCGTTCGGATCTCCGGCATTCTGGAATCGGGTGGGACGCTACTGCATTGAACACAACGTTCAACTCCCCGGACTCCGGCGGGCGTTGTCGGCCGGTGGACCGGTCCCGGAGCATGTACTGCAGCGTCTGTCCCGGATTCTGACAGGCCCGGGAGCCGATCTGTATACCCCCTATGGGGCGACCGAAAGTCTGCCGGTCTGCTCGATCGGAGCGCGACAGGTGCTGTCGGAAACGGCAGAACGGTCTCGTGCCGGGGCTGGAACCTGCGTGGGAACTCCTTTTCGGGAGACGCAGGTGCGCATCATCGAACGGACAGATCGTCCGCTGGAAAACTGGACGGATGCCCGGGAACTTCCGCCCGGCGAAATTGGAGAAATTGTGGCCAGCGGACCGAGCGTCACCCGGGCCTATTTTTCGCGGCCGGAAGCCACGCGCCGCGCCAAAATTGCCGATGGCGACCGCTTCTGGCACCGCATGGGAGACGTCGGTTATCTCGACAAGTCCGGACGGCTGTGGTTCTGCGGGCGGGCTGCGCATGTGGTCACCACCGGCAGCCAGATTCTGTACTCCGTCTGCTGTGAATCCATTTTCGATCAGCATCCCCAGATCTACCGCACGGCACTGGTCGGTCTCGGAAAGCCAGGAGCGCAACAGCCGGTGATTGTGGCGGAGCCGGAATCAGGCCACTGGCCCCAGACTCCGGCCCAGACTGAAAAACTGAAGCAGGAATTACTGGCACTCGCGGCGGCGCACGAGCAGACCCGACAGGTGGCTACGATTCTGTTTCACCGCAGCCTGCCGGTCGACACCCGACACAATGTGAAAATCAACCGGGAAGCTCTGGCCGACTGGGCTCAGACACAACTCAGCCAGCAGGACTCCTGACAGAGAGAGCTGGCGGCTCTTCCAGTGCCCGCGTCGAGAGCAGTCTGGATGGGACTTGTCTGCCAATGAGCATCATTCTGAAGTGGATTTCTGAGCAATGGGATTCAGTCACTCCGGCTTCACATGTTGAATGGACGCCCATCCCGACTTTGAGCGGCGGGATTCAGTCCCGCCGGGATTGCTACTTGGAAAACAGAGTCCACAACTGGTCGGGTGCCCCGACTCTGTGAGCCGGGGAAATGACGAGTGATCAGCTGCGATGCGTGATGAATTCCGCCGCGTGACCGACTGCGCTGGACGACTGACGCTGGGAAGACGGCGGAGATCAACTCCGCCGCTCGGGGGGCGCACCGTGTGATGGACCGCAATATGTTGAATGGACGCACATCCCAAATCCCGAGCGGCGGGATTCAGTCCCGCCGGCTTCACCACTCAAAATGCGCTCCCATTCAGAGTGAACCGTTCTCGAACCGGGAGCTCGTTTCGGTCCCCGCGACGAGGGGATCTGATACAAAACGACCGCCGGACCGGAAAACAGGAACGCAAAACCAGTCTGGCATCGGTAAAATTTGCAGGTGCAGAAGCATCATGCCGGAGCGATTGATGGAGTCGCCAGACAGGTGCCGATGATCAGATGCGGCCGGCGGGAATGGATGGCTCTTGCCGAGGCGCTCGCAGCATGCGTTTTGCCGAATGCAACGTAACGGGTCGCACGTCGGAACGCGGCCCCTCCGGGAAGGATGCCTGATCCCCTGGAGTCTGTGACCCCTGAAAAAGGATTTCCTCGCGTGAAACAGGATTATTCGGCTTACCAGAAGAAAGTGATCTCCCGGTACTACGACAATCGGGATCAGATCGATGAGCAGCGCCTGGGGGAACTGGTCACCAGTCTGTATCTGGCCAAGCCGGGCAGCAAACAGATCGAAAAACTGTGGACATCAGCCCAGGAAACCATGGAGCGGATCAAGGTTCCGGCCGGGCGGATTGCGCACGTCATGGCGAAACGGGATGCAGCGGTGCTGGCCGAAGTCGTCAAGGAAATTCAGTGCGGCACACTGAAGCGTTCCTGACACGCCGTGCGTGCCGCCCCATGACTGTATTCCTGAGCTCAGGGTTGAACCCCGCCGGCTTTCCAGCTCAAAAAACGGGTCATGCATCGAGTGCATCCGGAACATGCTGTCCACTTTCAGAAGTGGTTCACAGCGTCAGTGACTTGCACCCGGCATTCGACACCAGTGACTCGCAGTCTGTCGACAGGGTTGCCATCTGAAATCGGACTGAGGACGATGCCCGGATGCGAACTCTGACCAACATTCCCACGGCACTGGCTCTGGCGACCGGCTGTCTGCTGTTTTCGGCCGGTTGCCCGCGAGATTCCGCGCCGTCCCCATCCTCCTCCGCGGTGGAATCGACCCCGGATGACGGGCTGGTGCCTGTCACCAGCGAGCCTGCCTCTCAGGTGCCGGCCACTCCGGTCATTCCGGCAGAAGAAATGCGTCGCAGGCTGGGGGCCGATCAGAATGCCCGCTTCGAACGACTGGGAACGGCCTATGTCGCGGCTTCGCTGGCCGGCAGCGGGGCCACGTCACTGGATGCACTGGCCGGGCAGCCGTTGCGCCAGCTGGATCTGTCGCAGACGCCAATTCGAGATCTGACGCCGCTGGCAGGCATGCCGCTGCAGGAACTGGCTCTGATCGGGACCCAGGTTTCGGATCTGAGTCCGCTGCAGGGGGCTCCCCTGCTGTTGCTGGATGCCTCACGGACGCCGGTCGCGAACCTGAACCCGCTCAGCAGCCTGAAGTCGCTGGAAGCCCTGTATCTGGAAGGGGCCCAGGTGTCGGATCTGACTCCGCTTCGGACTCTGGCGTTGAAAAAACTCTGGCTGAATGCCTGTCCTGTCCGGGATCTGACGCCGCTGACCGGGAAAGAATTCGAAGAGTTGAATCTGTGCGATGTGAAATTCAATTCTCCACTGCCGCTGGGAACTCTGCAGGCTCACACACTGTGGCTGCGCAATACTCCACTGACCGACCTGTCTCTGCTGCAGGGGGAGTCGCTGGTCAGCCTGGATGTTCAGGGATGCGCGGTCTCGGATCTTTCCCCAATCCGGGAAATTCGGCATCTGGAGCGATTGAACATAGCTAACACCGGCATTACGGATTTGACCCCCTTGGCCGGGTTGCCGCTGGTGAGATTGATATTCAGTCCCGACAAGGTCACAAAAGGGCTCGATGTCGTCCGGCAGATGCCCACCTTACGGCAGCTGGACACCTCGTTTGAAGGAAATACCCCGGCCCGGACCCCTTCCGAATTTTGGGAAGAGTTCGACTCCGGGAAAATCCAAAGGTGAGAAGGATTGGCGGGATGTGAGGAAGTCTGAATTGCAGCTCCCCTCCGTTTGCCTATACTCCGACGGAAGAGGCATTTCCGGTAATCGCCACCAGGCTCGCCGGCCGAAGTGTGTCCAGGATTGATTTCTGACAGGGTTCGGGAAAGCCGGCTGATTTTCCTGCCGTCGTTGCCTGTCTGTCTGAATGATCTCTGTTTGAATGCTCACCGTGCTCGATGACCACAGTGCTCGAAGGAGCCGAAATTGAACTGGCTGAAGGCCTTTCTCGTCGCCTCTGTCGGCAAGAAGTATCTGATGGGAGCGACCGGGCTGTTCCTGTGCTTCTTTCTTGTCATTCACCTGATCGGTAATCTGCTGCTGTATGTCGGGGAGCCGATCTACGACGAATACGCGCACAAACTGCACTCCAATCCGGAATTTCTGGTGGTTGCCGAAGTGCTGCTGTATGCCGCGTTCGCTGTTCACATCAGCTATGGCATCTGGCTGACGGTGGTCAATCGGGCCGCCCGCGACAAGCGTTATGCGTTTACGCAGTCGAAACGTCGCGACCGCATTCTGCATCCGGCCATGCCGACCCCGGACAAGACCATGTTCCTGACCGGCCTGATCGTGCTGCTGTTTCTGGCAGTGCATCTGAGCGACTTCAAATTTGAAATCGGCTGGAAAGAAACCCTGGGAGACGTGGCCCCTGCACTCAAGGCAAAAGTGATTGTGGCCAATCTGCTGCGGGGAGTGATCTATCTGACAGGCTCAGTTGTCCTGGGCATTCACGTCAGCCATGGCCTGCAAAGTTCCTTCCAGTCGCTGGGCTGGAACCATCCCAAATACACACCGGCCATCCGCTGCGCCTCGTTCCTGTTCGGAATTGTCGTGGCACTGGGATTCGGCAGCTTTCCGGTGATGGCCTGGATCAGCAGCTGGGGACATCTGCCTGTAACAGGCGGCTGATTGCAGAAATCCCCGGACGCCTGCCTGTACTGGAAGCATGACAACCACTGTCTCAGGACACTGCGATGAATGACGCCGGCTCTGGCCGCTTGAATTCCCGAATCCCGGATGGGCCGCTGGCCCAGAAATGGGATCGCTGTAAAAACGAACTCAAACTGGTCTCGCCCAATAACAAGCGCAAGTACGACATTATTGTCGTCGGCACCGGGCTGGCCGGGGCGTCCGCGGCCGCATCGCTGGGCGAACTGGGATATCACGTCAAAGCCTTCTGCTTTCAGGATTCTCCCCGTCGCGCCCACAGCATTGCGGCCCAGGGGGGAATCAACGCCGCCAAGAACTATCCCAACGATGGCGACTCGGTGTACCGGCTGTTTTACGACACCGTCAAAGGGGGCGACTTTCGTGCCCGGGAAGCCAACGTCTATCGCCTGTCCCAGGTGAGCGCCAACATTATTGACCAGTGCGTCGCCCAGGGAGTGCCTTTCGCCCGGGAATATGGCGGCCTGCTGGCCAACCGGACTTTCGGGGGAGCCCAGGTTTCCCGCACGTTTTACTGCCGGGGACAGACCGGGCAGCAGTTGCTGCTGGGAGCCTACAGCGGACTGATGCGGCAGGTCTCTCTCGGCAAGGTGAAAATGTATCCCCGCCGGGAAATGCTCGATCTGGTCGTCATTGATGACATCGCCCGGGGAATTGTCTGCCGCAATCTCGTCACCGGCGAAATTGAATCGCACAGCGCCCATGCGGTGCTGCTGTGCACCGGCGGATATGGCAACGTGTTCTATCTGTCGACGAATGCCAAAGGGAGCAACGTCACCGCCGCCTGGCGGTGCTATAAACGCGGGGCCTTTTTCGCCAATCCGTGCTTCACGCAGATTCACCCGACCTGCATCCCGGTCAAGGGAGACTACCAGTCGAAGCTGACGCTGATGAGCGAAAGCCTGCGAAACGATGGCCGGGTCTGGGTGCCCAAAAAGCCGGCCGATCACCGCAATCCCAATGACATTCCCGATGACGAACGGGACTACTACCTCGAACGTCGCTATCCGGCCTTCGGCAACATGGTGCCGCGCGATGTCGCCAGCCGCGCCGCCAAAGAACGCTGCGACGCCGGATATGGTCTGGGAGACACCGGCAAGGCCGTTTACCTGGACTTCAAACGGGCCATTCAGGAACAGGGCGAAGACAAAATTCGCAGCAAGTACGGCAACCTGTTCCATATGTACGAAAAGATCACCGATGAAAACCCGTACCATGTGCCGATGCGGATCTATCCGGCAGTGCATTACACCATGGGCGGCCTCTGGGTCGACTATCACCTGGAAAGCACCGTCAAAGGGCTGTTTGTTCTGGGCGAAGCGAACTTCTCGGATCATGGTGCCAACCGCCTGGGAGCCAGTGCCCTGATGCAGGGACTCGCCGACGGCTATTTTGTGGTTCCCTATACCGTCGGGAACCATCTGGCCGCACGCCCGATGAAACCGGTGACGACCGATCATCCCGAATTTGTCGCAGCCAAAACGGCCGTGCAGCAGCGGGTGAACCAGCTGCTGTCCATCCACGGAAAACGCAGCGTGCAGAGCTTCCACCGGGCACTCGGAGAAATCATGTGGAACCAGTGCGGCATGGCCCGCAATGCCGCTGGTCTGCAGAATGCCATGGAGCAGATCAAGACGCTGCGAAACGAATTCTGGTCCGATGTGCATGTCCCCGGCACCGGGACCGACTTCAATCAGCAGATCGAACAGGCCGGCCGCGTGGCCGACTTCCTCGAATACGGAGAACTAATGTGCCGGGATGCCCTGCTGCGGGAAGAATCATGCGGCGGCCACTTCCGCGAAGAACACCAGACGGAAGAGGGCGAAGCCCTGCGTGATGACGAACACTTCGCGCATGTCGCCGCCTGGGAATATGGCGGATCCGTCGACACCCCGGCTGTCCGGCATACCGAACCCCTGACGTTTGAAACCATTCATATGACGACTCGAAGCTACAAATAATCCGGTCTGCCATCGGATTGTTGTCTGGCCTTCGAATGATTCATTTTGCCGATCGGTCTCGAAACCATGATCAGTGCAGCGAAAAAGAAGCTCAACCTGACACTCAAGGTCTGGCGTCAGGCTGGTCCGAAACAACCTGGAGGCTTTCGCGAGTATCGCCTGCAGGACATTTCCCCGGACATGTCCTTTCTGGAAATGCTCGACATCCTGAATGAGCATCTCATTCGCGATGGGGAAGAACCGGTCGCCTTCGACCATGACTGCCGGGAAGGGATCTGCGGTTCCTGCGGCGTCATGATCAACGGTCAGGCTCACGGGCCGGATCATGAAACCACGACCTGCCAGCTGCACATGCGTCGCTTTCAGGATGGCGACACCATTCTGATCGAACCCTGGCGGGCCGACGCCTTTCCCGTCGTGAAAGATCTGGTTGTCGACCGTTCCGCATTCGACCGCATCATTCAGGCGGGCGGATTCGTCTCCGTCAACACCGGGCAGGCCCAGGACGGCAACTGCCTGCCAGTCCCCCGGCAGGATCAGGAAAGTGCGCTGGATGCCGCCGTGTGCATTGGCTGCGGAGCCTGCGTGGCCTCCTGCAAAAATGCATCAGCCATGCTGTTCACGGCCGCCAAGGTGTCGCACCTGGCGCAGCTGCCGCAAGGCTCTCCGGAACGGGCCACCCGCGTACTGAAAATGGTCGCCCAGATGGACCTTGAGCAGTTTGGTTCGTGTACGAATACCTATGAATGCGAAGCCGCCTGTCCGGCTGGCGTCACGGTAACGCACATCGCTCGATTGAATCGGGAATACTTCAAAGCGACCCTGTTTTCGAAAGAAGAACGGGCAGAATCTGGCGGCGGCTGATCCGCACAGCCTGTCGGCTTCGCCACCCGTCGGCACTGCAAGCGGTGCTGAAGCCAGCTTCCAGGCCGCACGACGCCAGTTCGCAGAAGGCAGCTTATGACAGCATCCGATCCTGCGGACAATCCGCCCATCCGGTTCAGCCAACGACGGGATTTCACCCGCGATCTGGCCATCAGCTTTCTGATGCAGCAGGGGGTCGAAAATCCACAGGTGATCTCGCTGGCTGCCGGTCTGGTCGACCCGCAGACTCTTCCAGTCGAAGAAATGCTGGAAGCGAGCCGCCTGACGCTGTTCCGCACGGAAGAAGGGCGTCACGCGCTGCAATACGGCACGACCGCCGGGTATCTTCGGCTGCGGCGCCTGATTTTGAAGCACTTCGCCGGGCTGGAAGGGCGTGACGGTGACAATCCGCCGGTTCCGGTCGATCGCTGCCTGCTGACCACCGGCTCTCAGCAGCTGCTGTCTCTGATATGTGAAATCCTGTTTGATCCCGGGGACATCTGTCTGGTGGCCGGGCCGACTTATTTCGTCTTCGCCGGAAATCTGGCCGGCGTGGGAGCCAGGGCCGTGACCGTTCCCAGTGACGAACAGGGAATGCGCATCGATGCTCTGGAAGAAACCCTTGCGCAACTGGAGCAGGCCGGTGATCTTCCCCGGATCAAGCTGATTTATGTCGTGAGCTATTACGACAATCCCGGTGGAACCTGCCTGGCGGAAGAGCGCCGGAAACAGCTGGTGGAAGTCGCCCGCAAATGGTCACGCTCCCAGCGCATTCTGATTCTGGAAGATGCGGCCTATCGCGAGCTCCGCTATGACGGCCCGGAATTTCCCAGCGTCTGGTCCCGGGACGATTCCGGCGAGCAGGTCATCTATACCCAGACATTTTCCAAGACATTTTCTCCAGGGCTCCGGGTCGGGTTTGGCATTGTTCCCACGGCACTGGTGCAGCCGCTCTGCGACCGGAAAGGAAACGAAGACTTCGGGTCGTCCAATTTCGGACAACACCTGCTGGCGAATGTCCTGCAGCACGAGCTGTATGAAACACATCTGCAGCAGTTGCGCACGGCATATCAGGTCAAACGCGATGCCATGCTGGCCGCCGCAGACCGGGAATTTGCAGGCATTCCCGGTGTCAGCTGGCATCATCCCGCCGGAGGGCTGTATGTCTGGATGAGCCTTCCCCGGCACATCGCGACCGGCTTTCACTCGCCACTGTTTCAGGCGGCCGTCGCCGCAGGCGTGATGTATGTCCCCGGCGAAATCTGCTACGCCGGACCGGAAACGTCGCGCCCCTCGCACCAGATGCGTCTGAGCTTCGGAGTGCAGACACCGGAAGGGGTCACAGAAGGAATCCGCCGGCTGGGGCTGGCCGTCCGGCAGGTTCTGTCTTTGTCAAAGTCTGTCTGACTGCAGCCGAACCAGAATTCTCTGGCCAGAGCAGAGTTCTCTCGCCCGGTCCGGTCTGCCATCATGTGCCCGGCCACCGGCGAGAGCATGTTGCTTCTGCCCGAACTCGTGCCGTGGGATGACTGGAGAATTGAGACTCCATGAGTATGGATCCTGTAACAGGCTATTGGGTGACGGTCGGAGTTTTTCTCGCCACCTATGCGGCACTGGCCTGGGGAACCGTCCCCGGACTGCGGATCAGTCGGGCCGGAATCACAATCACCGGCGCCGCGGCCTTGCTGTTTGCCGGAGTGCTGACGCGCGAAGCCGCAGTCAAAGCCATTGATTTCGACACCATCGCCCTGCTGCTGGGGATGATGATTGTCGTCGGCACACTGCAGATTTCCGGATTTTTCACCTGGCTCACCGATACCGTTGCCGCACGCTGCCAGGGAGCGTATTCCCTGCTGGCAGTGGTGATGGGGTTGTCGGGAGTTCTGTCGGCGTTTCTGGTGAATGACGTCGTGTGTGTCGCCATGACGCCGCTGGTTCTGAGGCTGTGCCAGCGACTGGGACGGCCTCCGTTGCCATATCTGATCGGGCTGGCAACCAGTTCCAATGTCGGTTCCATCGCCACAATCACCGGCAACCCTCAAAACATCATCATCGGCTCACTGTCCGGGATTCCCTATGCCTCGTTTGCGGCCCGACTGGCTCCCGTGGCCCTGCTGGGGTTACTGGTGAACTTTGTGGTGGTCGTACTGGTCTATCGCCGGGTGCTGTCGCAGCCACTCATGACGTCCCGTCCGCACAGACATCAACGGGGCTACATTCACCAGGCTCTGTGCATCAAGACGGTTGTGGTGGCACTTGTAGCCGTGACGCTGTTTTTTCTGGGGTTGCCGATCGCCACCGTGGCACTGGCGGCTGCAGGCATCTGTCTGCTCGACCGTGTCCGCACAGACCGCATTTTTCGCCATGTCGACTGGCCACTGCTGCTGATGTTTGCCGGCCTGTTCATTGTCGTCGCCGCATTTGAAGCGCAGGTCGTCCATCACTGGCAGCTGAATTCGATCCTGCAGTCTGCCCGGTCGCCCATTCTGACCATCAGCGGACTGGCCGTGGTGCTGTCGAATCTGGTGTCGAACGTGCCTGCGGTGCTGCTGTTTGTCCCGCTGATGGCGGATCTGCTGGATGCCGAGTCCGGCTGGCTGGCACTGGCCATGGCCAGCACCTGCGCCGGCAATCTCACGTTACTGGGCTCGGTCGCCAATCTGATCGTGGCCGAATCGGCCCGGCGCGAGCGCATTGAAGTGGGCTTTGTGGAATACCTGAAGGTCGGCATTCCCGTCACGCTGCTGACGCTGACAATCGGCATCGTCTGGCTGACCTGGACATCTCCGGCCGCTGGACCGATCGAAAGACAGATCACGTTGCAGCAGGTTTCGAGCCGGTAAGCTTTGAGCCAGTGGCTCGTTCCGGTGCCCGCGCCGGGAGATTTTCGGACAGGTGACTTCGCTCATTCCAGAGCGGCGGAATTCAATCCCGCCGGCTTCACCACTTCAGAAAACGCACCATTCAGAATGAATCGTTCTCGAGTCCGTGGCTTTTTTCGTCACCAGACACAAAAAAACTCCTGACAGTCAGCTGAGACCGCCAGGAGCAAGATTCTTTGTCCGCGCATAAAAGCCAGAGGACGGGGTGGGATGAACGAGAGCTCATCGGACCAATCCTGAATCGCAGACATGTTGATGCCTGGACCATGTTGATGCTTGGACTGTGACGACAGTAAGATCCCAAAGCCGGACCCCATATTTCAAGGGCGGGCTGCATGACCTCAGGCTTCTTCTTTGTTCTCGACGATTTCCAGGTTGGGAACCTGAATCGAGGTGATTTTCACGCCGGTGTACTTCTGGCGGTGGCCGGTATGGCGGCGTGAGTTCTTGCGGCGGCGAAACTTCTGAATTTCGAGTTTCGGGCCTTTCACAATGGCTTCGACCACTTCGGCTTCAACCACTGCGCCGGCAATGCTGGGAGCACCAATCTGGCTGGCACCGCCGCCATTGGCGAGCAGCACCTGATCGAAGGTGATCCTGGAACCGACATCCATCCCGTCCCGGTAGTCAATCGCCAGAACCTGTCCTGGCTCGACCCGAACCTGATGACCACCTTCTTCAATAATGGCAAACATGCTTTGACCACTCGCAATGAAACAACGTCATTCATCCTGATGGCCGCGATCACTCATTCGAGGCCAGGCCCCGCGAAAATCTGCATTCTGCCGTGAATCCAGTCACGGGGCGACTTTCCGCGGATCGAGCAGAATAGAGAAATTGCAAACGGAAAGCGAGTGCGCGAACCCACAAAATTTTGACACCCCTCTGCACAGGAATCCCTGCGATCCATTCGGTCACCCCGAGAAACCGATTTGACATCGTCCCTGTGACTGGTAAAACAGGTAAAGTTCGGTTGACATCCGAAATGTAGGGATGACGAAGCTCCAGTCAGGACGGCGAGCAACAAAATCTGGAAATTCATTGAAGAAGGCCTGGAGAACATGAGTCAAATGCTGCGCCGTCACGGGAGAGTGCTGCTGTGCTGTGGGTTTGTAACCGCTTTGATGGGAGTGGCTTCTGAAACAGCGAGGGCCGACTGGGTCCCTTGGTATACCGGTTATTCCCCGGTCTACAGCACCGGCTATTACACCACAGGTTATCGGGCTCCGCTGTTCTGGGGAGCCGGGTATTCTCCAGTCGTCACGACCGCCTATTACAACGGTTCCTTCTACGGGGGCGGCTACGTCTATCCGACTGGCTGCAGTTCCTGTGGCAGCTGCAATAGCTGCGGCTGCTCGAACGGTTGCTCAACCTGTGGATACAGCAGCTGTGGCAGTTGCGGAACCTGTTCCAGCTGCGGCAGTTGTGCCTCTGGAAACTGTGGATCCTGCAATAATTGCGGAGCAGGATATTCCCCACAGAATTCCAATGATTCCCTGCAGCCCAAGCCAGCCAGCGAGCCGCTGCCTGAGCCGAAACAGCTGCCGTACGACCAGTTTACGCCTGGCAGCAATCCGTCTCCGAACATGCCGAACCGGACGATTCCTTCCGGAAACAACCCGGTCCGGAACGATGCGATTCCGCAGAACGCCCCCAACACGGCTCCGGTCCCAGGCAGAACCAACGACGTGCTGCCGGAGACGAACACGACTCCGAACCGGACATTCGAAGAACCCAATAACCAGTTTCTGCGTCCGAGCGAAAACCGGACACCTGCTCCGATTGAACCGGCACGCCCGATGAATGACGACATTCCGGAAGTGCTGCCCTTCGGAACCGGAACCAGCCTGGAACCCCAACCGCTGGAAATCGAATCGGACCTGACGGCACGTCTGGAAGTGAAGCGTCATCGGGTGGGACTCGCAACCGAAACCCAGCCCGTGGCCATGAGCCGCGTGCCGATGACTCCCCGCTTCGCCGGTGAGCCAATCGGCGATGCCATTGCCCGCCGTTAGACCATTTTCCGGATTTCAGAACACGCTGCGTCAGCCAGTGCATCCGACGAATCATCGATTCGAGCATGATTCGCTCTGAACAGGAGCGTCTCATGGAGGGTGAAGTCGGCGGAGATCAACTCCGCCGCTCGTCGGGTCGCTGAGCGTGATGGGCCGCCACATGTTGAATGGGCGTGCATTTCCATTCCTGAGCGGCGGGATTCAGTCCCGCCGGCATTTCTGCTCAAGAAACACGGTCTCCATTGAGCCATCCCGACAAACGACCGGGAGCATTCGTTACGTTCGCACGGGCGGACAAGCCGCCAATGCCACCCGGCGCCGGAAAAATGGCATGCGACCGGCTGCGATGCGTGATGAAATCCGGCGTATGTATCGACGCTCGGAAGACGGCGGAGATCAACTCCGCCGCTCGTCGGGTCGCCACATGTTGAATGGGCGTGCATTCCCATTTCTGAGCGGCGGGATTCAGTCCACTGACGTTCGGCACGGGGGGCGTTGTTTGTGCTCCGTTCTTCTGGTCGGAACAATGATCGGGAGAGGGCGACGCTTCCGCGGCGCCTGGTCGGTTGTGTCTGCGGGTGTGCTCGTGCTGG
>Ga0182738_1000143_pt1 | contig 113551 bp, 99 predicted proteins | sample eDN5th30CBELigMG_FD_128876 | JGI IMG/M metagenome (GOLD analysis project Ga0182738, IMG submission 128876) | Enriched Miracle-Growth compost microbial communities from Emeryville, California, USA - eDNA 5th pass 30_C BE-Lig MG (version 2)... ... | reverse complement strand
TTCCCCCTTGTTCACTTCCACAGACACATTGTCCAGGGCCTGGATGGCGCCATAGTGCGTGCACACATTCTCCAGCTTCAGCACTATTCTTCTCCCAGGTAAGCTTTGATCACGCGCGGATCGGTTCTGACCTCCACCGGCAGGCCCGTCATGATCGGTTTGCCCTGCTCCATCACCAGGATGCGGTCAGAGACGCCCATGACCAGGCTCATGTCATGCTCGATCAGCAGCACAGCCACGCCGAATTCCCTCCGAAGCTGGTCGATGAGCAATTGCAGCTCATGTTTTTCCTGGGGGTTGAGCCCCGCCGCCGGCTCATCCAGCATCAGCAGACGGGGCTTGGTAATCATGCAGCGGGCAATCTCCAGGCGGCGCTGATGGCCATAGGCCAGGTTGCCCGCCTCCCGATTGGCATATTGGCGTATGCCCATGAAATCAAGCCATTCAGCGGCTCTGCGCAGCGCATCGCGTTCCGATGCGCGATAGCCCGGCGTCTTGAGCAAGCCTTTGAGCAGATTGGTTTCCATCTGGGCGTGCTGCGCCACCAGCAGGTTTTCCAGCACGGTAAGCTGCTTGAACAGACGCACATTCTGGAACGTGCGCACCAGGCCATGCAGGGCCACCTTGTGGCTGGGCATGCCGGTAATCTCTTTGCCATCCATCCGGATGGTGCCGGTGGAAGGCTTGTAGAAGCCGCCCACGCAGTTGAACACCGTGGTCTTGCCGGCCCCGTTGGGGCCGATAATGGCAAACACTTCGTCACGGCGAACATTGAATTCCACTGTATCGACGGCCAGCAGCCCGCCGAACCGCATGGTCAGCCCAGAGACCTCGAGTAATACATCGCTCATGTCTTGAGCTCCACTTGCGGGCGCTTGACGGGCAGCAGGCCCTGTGGCCGCCACATCATCATCAGCACCATCACCAAACCAAAAATAAGCATCCGGTATTCCGCGAATTCGCGCGCGATCTCAGGCACCACCGTCAGCACGACCGCCGCGAGAATCACCCCGACCTGCGACCCCATCCCTCCCAGCACAACAATGGCCAGAATCAGGGCCGACTCAATGAATGTAAAGGATTCCGGGTTGACCAAGCCTTGTCTCGCCGCGAAGAAGGCGCCGCCAAACCCGGCAAACATCGCGCCCATCGTAAAGGCGGACAGCTTGATGCGGGTGGGGTTGAGCCCCAGGGAGCGGCAGGCAATTTCATCTTCCCGCAGCGCTTCCCAGGCCCGTCCGATAGGCATGCGGATCACGCGGTTGGACACAAACAGCGTCACCAGCGCCAGGCACAATGCCATCAGGTAGAGAAATACGATGACATCCTGGGTGCTGTAGTTCCAGCCCATCAGTTCATGGAAGGTGGTCACCCCTTCGGGCGCCCGCCGGACCATGGGAAAACCGAAAACCGATGGCTTGGGTATGCCCGAGATCCCATCCGGCCCGCCCGTGAAAGAGTAAAGATTGATCAGGAGCAGGCGTATGATCTCGCCGAAACCAAGGGTCACAATGGCCAGATAATCGCCGCGCAGGCGCAGGACGGGAAAGCCCAGCGCAAAGCCGAAAGCGGCGGACATGGCGCCGGCCAGCGGCAGCGCTTCCCAGAACCCCCAGCCGGCCCAGTGATAAAGCAAGGCGTAGGTGTAGGCGCCCACTGCGTAGAAGCCCACAAAACCAAGATCAAGCAGGCCGGCGAAACCGACCACGATATTGAGCCCCAGCCCCAGCATGACGTAGATCAGCACCAGGGTGGCAATATCGACCTGGGCGCGGCCCGTAAACATGGGCCAGATGAGCGCAATGACTATCAGCAGGAATATCATCCCGCGTCTTACCCGGTCGGACATCACCGGCAGCGCCCTGCGCGTCTGTTTGCGCGCGAAGGCCTTGGCCAGGGCCGGGCGCACCAGGAACTGGAACACAAAGACGATGCCCATGCCCATGAACAGAATGCCCCATTCGGGCTGCAGCGTAGTCTGCATGCCGGCGCGGACAATGTTTACGCCGAATATTGGGGCGATGATGATGCCGGCCATGATGGCCGCAAAGAGTGCGTTCTTGAAATGATTGCCCATCAGACTTTTTCCACTTCGGGTTTGCCCAGCAGACCCGTTGGCCTGAACAGCAAGATGAACACCAACAGGCCGAAGGCGACAATATCCTTGTATTGAGACGAGATATAGGCTGCCGCGAATGTCTCGGCCAGCCCCAGCAGCACGCCGCCCAGCATGGCGCCCGGGATGCTGCCGATCGCGCCCAGCACCGCCGCGGTGAACGCCTTGATGCCGGCGAGGAAACCGATGAAGGGGTTGAGCTTGCCTATGGCCAGGGCGATCAGCACGCCGCCAACCGCAGCCAGCATGGCGCCGATCACAAAGGTGAAGGATATGATGCGGTTGGTGTCAATGCCCAGCAGGTTCGCCATGCGCAGATCCTGGGAGCAGGCGCGCGAGGCCCGGCCAATGCGCGAGTATTTGATGAACAGCGACAGCGCAATCATCAGCAGTACGGTTACAACGATGATCATGATGCGCGAATACGGCGCGGTCACGACAAAATCGCTGCCCAGGGTGAACTGCACCGAACCGGTCACCAGCGCGGGCACCGCCATGTCGCGCGCGCCCTGGCCAATGGCGACCCAGTTCTGCAGGAAAATGGACATGCCGATGGCGGAGATCAGGGGGACCAGGCGCGGCCCGCCGCGCAATGGCGCATAAGCCACTTTTTCAATGGCGTACCCATAGACCGAGGTCACGACCACCGCCACGACCAGCATGGCAAGAATGATGAATGGAACGGGCAAGCCGCTGTTCACACCGATGGCGGACAGCGTCACAAGGCCGACATAGGCCCCGATCATGTAGATCTCGCCATGAGCGAAGTTGATCATGCCGATGATGCCATAGACCATGGTGTAGCCAATGGCGATCAGCGCGTAGATGGCGCCGAGAGACAGCCCATTGAATAGCTGCTGCGTGAGCTGGGGGATTAATTCAGACATAAAGCAGGGGTTCCGGTAGGCGGCCGGGGCGAATGCCCCCAGGCCGGCAAGGCGAAATAATACTCGAGCTCCGGCCTTGCGGCCGGAACTCGCCGCCTACGGTATCAAATGGGGTGCAGGTTGCCCTTTTCATCCCACTTGAATACGGCGAACTCGAATTGTTTCAGATCGCCCTTTTCATCATATTCGACTTTGCCGATAACGGTGTCGAACGCAGTCTTGTGCATGTAGTCGGCGACCTTTTCGGGATCGTCTCCCACGGCGTTGATGCTGTCGGACAGCACCTGTACAGCGGCATAGGCGGGGAAGGTGAACGCACCGTCAGGGCTGCGCTTGACCTTCTTGAAGTATTCCAGCACCTTTTCGTTGCCGGGCAGCTTGGTGAAGTCCGCGGGCAGGGTCACGAGCAGACCGGACACAGCGGGACCGGCAATCGCGACCAGATCCTTGTTGGCCACACCCTCAGGCCCCATGAACTGGGTCTGCAGGCCCTGTTCACGCGCCTGGCGCAGCAGCAGCCCCAGTTCAGCGTGGTAGCCGCCGAAGTAGATCAGGTCCGGATCCAGCGACTTGAGCTTGGTGATCACAGCCGAATAATCGCTGTCGCCCACGTTGATGCCTTCAAACATGGCAACCTTGGTGCCCTCTTTTTCAAGGCTGTCGCGCACTTGGCTCGCCACGCCCGAACCATAGGTCTGCTTGTCGTGCAGAATGGCAACCGTCTTGGGCTTGAGCGTGGAAGCGATGAACTTGGCGGCAAACGGCCCCTGCTGGTCGTCACGCCCTATCGTCCGGAAGAAGAAATGAGGCTTGATCGTATCGGTCACCAGCGGCGAGGTTGCTCCCGGTGTGATCGCCACGATGCCTTCCTGTTCATAGACATTGACGGCGGGAACCGTGGTGCCAGAGCAGGCATGGGCCACGGCGAACTTTGCGCCGGCATTCACCACGCGATTGGCCGCAGGCACAGCCTGCTTGGGCTCGCACCCGTCGTCGATAAGGAGCGGTTCGAGCTTGCGGCCCTTGATGCCGCCGGCTTCGTTGATCGCGTCTATGGCAGTCAGCGCGCCAGCCTGAATCTGGTCGCCATACTGTGTGGCGGGCCCGGTCATAGGTTGAGGAATACCAATCTTGATGGTATCGGCCGCGAAAGCGCTGCCTACGACGGCGGCCGCGCCAAGCGCGGCGAGCACAGGTGAAACTCGTTTAAGGAACGTCATGCCCGCAATTCTCCAGTTGAGCCCGCCGCGGCGCATGCCCATTGTGCGGGCCTGCGTAGATTCACGGCAAGCCATTGTTGTTAGCTTCCGCCTTTACGGCATGCGTATTCTGACGATAGGCTGAGGCCCTGTCACTACGGATAAGCCCTTACAAAACGGCGAACAGCGCGGGCGGCGCCGCGCTGTCCGGCCCTTTCGCCGCGTGCCGTGCCGGTGCCGCCCTCCCCTTCAGGAAAATTCCGCCGACAGGCCAGCCGCGCGGTCTCGTGCCGCCTGCATGGCCTGGTGGACCATGCGGACCAGGCCTTCTTTTTCAAATACGTCCAGCGCTGCGGCGGTCGTGCCGCCTTTGGATGTAACCCGCTCGCGCAGCGTGCCCAGGCTCTCGTGCGACAGCCCGGCCAATTGCGTCGCTCCTGTGAAGGTAGCCAGCGCCAGCTTGCGCGCGTCCGCCTCGGGCAGCCCCTGGCTGATGCCCCCCTGGATCATGGCTTCGAGAAACAGGAACACATAGGCCGGCCCGCTGCCTGAAAGCGCAGTAACGGCATCAATGCCCGCATCATCCCGCACCCACACAACTTCGCCTACAGCGCCCAGCATCTGCTGGGCCAGAGCGCGGTCATCGTCGCCAACGCCCTCGAGCGCCAGCAAACCGGCCGCACCGGCGCCTATAAGCGCCGGCGTGTTGGGCATGCAGCGGATCAGGCGTGTCCAGGGCTTACCGTCTTTTCCCAGCCATTGCGACAGCGAGCCCGCGGAGATGCCCGCCGCCACGCTGATCACCAGGGTTTCTGGCGTCAGATAGGGGCGGCAGCTTTCGACAGCCTGTTTCAGGAACTGAGGCTTGACCGCGAAAATCCACACCTGCCGAGAGCCCAGGCGTTCGTCGGGAGCCTGGGCTGTCAGAACCCCCTGCGATTCCCACCGGGCCCGCGCCTGCTCGCCCGGATCAATGACAAGGACATCATGCGCGCCGCAACGCTTGCCTATGAGACCGGAAGCCAGTGCGCTTGCCATGTTGCCGCCGCCGATAAATGCAAGAGTGAGTTCTTTGCTCATGGTGTCCTGTATGTCTGGTAGTCCTGAGGGGAAAGCGTTATTGTATGTGCATCGCATGACGCCAGCGCCGGGTGAGCCGCGCCGCAAGCCAGGCACAGGCATCAGGCCCAGGTGTTGTCCGTGCCGCCGGGCCGCTTTGGTGCGCGGCACCATTGACCGGGATGGCAAACTGTCGTTACAGTCACGGCCGTGTCACATACGAGTCATAAACTGCATAATAAGCCCGGTCCCGTCGCATCGACCGGCCAACAACAGGAGATTCCATTCATGCGAGCAAAATTCCTAGCACTGTCCCTGGCGGGCGCCTTCGCCTGCATGGGGGCCGCCCACGCCGCCACAGACATCAATTTCTGGCATTCCATGCAAGGCGCGCTCGGCGATCGCGTCAACGAACTGGTCGATGAGTTCAACAAGAGCCAATCCGACTACGTCGTGCATGCCATCTACAAGGGCGCATACGGCGAATCCATGAATGCGGGCATCGCCGCCTTCCGCGCGGGCAACGCGCCCGACATCCTGCAGGTGTTCGAGGTCGGCACGGCCACGATGATGCACGCCAAGGGCGCCATCAAGCCTGTGCAGCAAATGTCGGAAGAGGTTGGCGACCCGATCAACCCCGACGATTTCCTGGGCGCTGTGGGCGGCTACTACTCGTCCACGGATGGCAAGCTGATTTCCATGCCATTCAACAGCTCGACCCCGGTTTTCTATTACAACAAAGACGCCTTCAAAAAGGCGGGGCTCGACCCCGAGAAGCCTCCTCGCACCTGGAAGGATGTCGAAGACGCCGCCAAGAAGCTGCGCGCCGCCGGCATGGAGTGCGGCTACACCACCTCCTGGCCATCCTGGATCCAGCTGGAAACCTTCGCGGCCTGGCACAACATCCCTTACGCGACTGAAAACAATGGCTTCGGCGGCCCCGCCGCGCGCCTGGAGCTGACCAACCCGCTGTTCGTGCGCCACATGGAAAATCTGGCCAAAATGTCCAAGGAAGGCACGTTCACCTACGGCGGCCGGGGCGATGCGCCCAACGCGCTGTTCACAGCGGGCAAGTGCGGCATGTTCACGGGTTCCAGCGGCAATCGCGCCAACATCATCAAGACGGGCAACTTTGACTTTGGCACCTCCTTCCTGCCCTACTACGAGGACGTGAAGGGCGCGCCGCAAAACTCGATCATTGGCGGCGCCTCGCTGTGGGTATTCAGCAAGAAAGCCCCCGAGGTCTACAAAGGCGTCACCAAATTCTTCAAGTTCCTCGCCAGCCCCGAGAAATCGGCGCAGTGGCACCAGCAGACCGGCTATGTCCCAGTCACCAAGGCTGGTTACGAGGTGACCAAGGAATCTGGCTTCTACGAGAAGAACCCCGGCACCGAGATTCCCGTCAAGCAGCTTGATGCCACCACCACCGAGAACTCGCGCGGCATACGGCTGGGCTTTCTGCCGCAGATCCGCGACATCGAGGAAGGTGAAATGGAATCCATCTTTGCCGGCAAGGAAACCGCCGAGCAAGGTCTGGCCAATATGAACAAGCGTGGCAACGAATTGCTTGAGCGTTTCGAGAAGAGCGTCAAGTAAGTTGTAAAATCCGCTGCATGGAAAAACGCGTCGTATTCACTCACAAGACACTGCCGTATCTGCTGCTGCTTCCGCAGTTGGCAATTACGGTGGTGTTCTTCTTCCTGCCCGCCGGGCAGGCCATGTGGCAGTCATTTCGGATGGAGGATCCCTTCGGGCTGTCTTCGCAGTTCGTAGGGCTCTCCAACTTCATCGACCTGTTCGCCAACGACGACTATATCGATTCATTCCAGACCACGGCGGTGTTTTCGCTGCTGGTCGCTGTACTGGGCCTGAGCATTTCTCTGCTCCTGGCCGTCATGGCAGACCGTGTCATCAAGGCGGCATCCATCTACAAGACGCTGCTGATCTGGCCGTACGCCGTCGCCACGGCAGTGGCAGGGGTACTCTGGCTCTTCCTGTTTTCACCGTCGGTGGGGATACTGGCCGTCATGCTCGCCAAGCTGGGCATCAGCTGGAATCCGCGCCTGGACGGAACCGATGCCATGACGCTTGTCGTGCTGGCCTCGGTGTGGAAGCAGATTTCCTACAATTTCCTGTTTTTCCTGGCCGGCCTGCAGGCTATCCCGCGCTCGCTCATCGAGGCGGCGGCCATTGACGGCGCCAGCCCGGCGCGGCGCTTCTGGACCATCGTATTCCCTCTGCTTTCCCCCACGACGTTCTTCCTGCTGATCATCAATGTGATCTACGCGTTTTTCGATACCTTCGCCATCATCGACATCATTACCCAGGGCGGGCCTGGATCGGAAACGTCGATTCTCGTCTACAAGGTATACAACGCGGGGTTCAAGGGGCTGGATCTGGGCTCATCGGCTGCACAATCCGTCATACTGATGCTGATCGTCATTGTGCTTACGGTCGTGCAGTTCCGCTATATCGACCGCAAGGTCAATTATTGACGCCTGGGCGTCCCATCCACGCTATGCATTTCCCGACATGATCGAACGCCGTCCCGTCCTCGATATCATCACCCACCTCGTCCTGATTGTCGGGGTGGTGATCATCGCCTTTCCCATCTACGTGACCTTTGTCGCCTCGACCCAAACGGCGCAGGAAGTCGCGCGCGCGCCGATGTCGCTGCTGCCGGGCAGCCACTTCTTCGAGAACTACTGGAAGGTGCTGGTGGGCGATGCCGCAAACACGCCGCCCGTGGCGAGAATGATGTGGATCAGCACGGTCATGGCCCTGGTCATCGCCATCGGCAAGATCGCCATATCCATGCTGTCTGCCTTTGCGGTGGTGTATTTCCGCTTCCGCTTCCGGATGTTTTTCTTCTGGATGATTTTCGTCACGCTGATGCTGCCCGTGGAGGTTCGCATTGCCCCCACCTACAAGGTGGTGGCCGATCTCGGCATGCTGAACAGCTACGCCGGGCTGACCTTGCCGCTGATCGCTTCCGCCACGGCAACCTTTCTTTTCCGCCAGTTCTTTCTGACCGTTCCCGACGAGCTAATCGAGGCGGCCCGCATAGATGGCGCTGGCCCCATGCGTTTTTTCTGGGATGTGCTGCTGCCGCTGTCGCGCACCAGCATCGCGGCGCTCTTTGTCATCCAGTTCATCTACGGCTGGAACCAGTACCTATGGCCGCTCATCATTACCACTCACGAGAACATGTATCCCGTGGTGATCGGCATCAAGCGCATGATTGCCGGCGGTGACAGCGTCACCGAATGGAATCTCGTCATGGCCACAGCCCTGCTTGCCATGATCCCGCCTGTTGCAGTCGTTGTTTTCATGCAGAAATGGTTCGTCAAGGGCCTGGTGGACGCTGAAAAATAAAACCGCCTCCCGCGCGAAGGCGCCGGGACGCAGATTCTGGACATATACATGGCTACACTCAGTTTTCGCAACGTAACCAAGACCTACCCCAACGGCGTAGCCGTCATACATGGCATAGACATGGATGTCAGCGACGGTGAATTCATTGTCATCGTCGGCCCCTCGGGATGTGGCAAGTCAACGCTGATGCGCATGGTCGCTGGCCTGGAAAGCATTACGGGCGGCGAAATCTCCATCGGCGACAAAGTGGTCAACCGGCTGGAGCCTGCCGAGCGCGATATCGCCATGGTTTTCCAGAACTATGCGCTCTACCCTCACATGAGCGTATTCGACAACATGGCCTACGGCCTGAAGATACGCAAGCTGCCCAAGGCGGAGATTCAGAACAAGGTGCAGGATGCCGCGCGCATCCTGGAGCTCTCGCACCTTCTGGACCGGCGCCCTGGTCAGCTGTCCGGCGGGCAACGGCAGCGCGTGGCCATGGGCCGCGCCATCGTGCGCGACCCAAAGGTTTTTCTGTTCGACGAGCCGCTTTCCAACCTGGACGCCAAGCTGCGGGTGCAGATGCGCCTGGAAATCCAGAAACTGCATCGTCGCCTGGGCACCACAAGCCTGTACGTTACACATGACCAGGTCGAGGCAATGACGCTGGCCCAGCGCATGGTCGTCATGAACAAGGGCATCCCCGAGCAGATTGGCACGCCCGTGGAGGTTTTTGAGCGCCCCGCATCGGTCTTTGTGGCAAGCTTCATCGGCTCCCCTCCGATGAATCTGATACCGGTCCAGATCGACGCGCAACGCAGGATACTGGACGACAATGGCACTGCGCTGGAGCTCGACTCAGCCCAGGTGCCGCCGTCCCTGCTAGGCCGCAAGGCGCTGATGGGCATCCGCCCCGAACACATCAAGCTGCATGCGCGCGGCATACCGGTCACGGTCGAAATGGTCGAGGTTCTGGGCTCCGAGCAGCTGATACATGGCCGGCATGGCGACACGCCTATTGTGGTCCGCTGTCCCATCGGGCTGACGCGCGAATACCCTCTGCAGATAGGCGAAGCCATACAGCTGGGCGCTGACAGCGACCATGCGCTGCACTGGTTCGACCCTGACACGGGCAAGCGTATCGACAACTGAGCCCCTGTCGCACGGCAATCCACAAGCACGCCCTGCCCTGGTCTCAAAAAGCTGGATCTCCATCCAGCCTGGTAGGCCCGGCTCAGGGCGTCGACGTTTTTGCCAAGCATAAAAAAGCCCCGGCCGACGGTGTCGGATCCGGGGTTAGCGCGCCTGACCGTCCCAGGCCAGGCGCAGCAGGCCCGCTTGCGGGTCTTTTACTGCACTGCCTTACTGGTAAACGGTTTTTGAACCGTCTTTGTGCCAGGTGAAGACATCAAACTTGAAATCATTCAGGTCGCCCTGCTTGTTCCAGGAAATGTCCCCAATCGGCGTCTTGACGGAATGGCTGTGCAGATACTTGGCAACCTCCGAAGGATCATCCTTGCCCGCGCCCTTGATGCCCTGGGCAATGGCCATCATGGCCGAATAGGCCGTCATCTGGAAGGCGCCGCCCGGATCGCGGCCCTTGTCCTTGAAGGCCTTGACGATGTCGGCGTTGGCGGCATCCTTGGTAAAGTCGGCCGGCAGGGTCACCAGCATGCCCTCGACGGCAGCGCCCGCAATCGCATTGATGTCGGGGTTGCCCACACCCTCAGGTCCCATGAACTGCACCTTCAGGCCCTGCTCGGACCCCTGGCGCAGCAGCAGCCCCATTTCGGGATGGTAGCCGCCGTAGTACACAAAGTCGGCGCCTGAGGACTTCAGCTTGGTAATGACTGCGGAATAATCGCTGTCGCCCGCGTTGATGCCCTCGAACAGCACGACATCAATGCCTGCTTTCTGCAGGTCATTGCGCACAGCGCTGGCTATGCCCTGGCCGTATGACTGCTTGTCGTGCAGCACGGCAACCTTCTTGGGCTTGATTTTTTCGGCAATGAACTTGGCGGCGGCAGGACCTTGCTGGTCATCACGGCCTATGGTGCGGAAGATGAACTCATAGTTCTTGCCATCGGTCACCGCGGGCGATGTGGCCGAAGGCGTGACCATGACCACCCCCTCGTTGTTATAGATGTCGGTCGCGGCGATGGTTGCGCCCGAGCAGACATGCCCCACAACATAATGGATCTCGTCATTGACGACACGGTTGGCCACCACTGGGCCTTGCTTGGGTTCGCAGCCGTCATCGATCTGCACGGCCTCGAATGTATTGCCCAGGATGCCGCCGCCGGCATTGAGCTGTTCGATGGCAGTATCAACCCCCTGCTTGACCATGTCGCCGTATTGCGTGACCGGGCCGGTGAATGGGCCGGCGATCGCAATCTTGATCGTGTCGGCAAACGCGCCGCCGGATACCAGCATGCCTGCGGTAAAGCCGACTGCCGTGGCAATGGGAGTAAAACGGAATTTCATATAGCCTCCTGAAAGTACGCAGCCAAGCATACACTGAAAGATACTTTCTTACATGAATTATCAGGGTTTTCTCTAGCGGCGGACAGCCAAAAGAAAACCGCGCTTGCGCGCGGTTCCATGCCTCAAAAGCTATGCCTGTTTCAGGCCAGCCCGCGCAGATGGCTACTGCAAAAGACTGCGCAGCATCCAGGCGTTTTTCTCGTGCACGTCCAGGCGCTGGGTCAGCAGGTCTACCGTAGGCTGGTCATCGACATCGTCAGCCTTCTTGAGAGCCGTGCGCGCTGTTTTCGCAACCGCCTCATTTCCCTTCAGCAGCAGCTGGATCATGCTTTCGGCATCCGGCACATTGGTGGGCTCGGAAATCGACGACAGTTTGGCGTACTCGCCATACGTGCCGGGGGCATAAAGGCCCAGCGCGCGGATGCGTTCGGCAATGCTGTCCAGTGCCTGCCACTGTTCCGTGTACTGCTCCATGAACATGGCATGCAGGGTATTGAACAAGGGCCCCGTCACGTTCCAGTGAAAGTTGTGCGTCATCAGATACAGGGTGTATGAATCAGCCAGCATCTTGGACAGCTCGGTCGCCACTGCCGCCCGATCTTTCTCGGAAATACCGATATCGATGGGCAGGCCTTTGTCGCTCATGGGAGCAGTCTTGCCGCTTTCCAGTTTTTTTGCCTTTGCCATTCTGATCCTCCATAAAATCCAGACTCGAAAAGGGTTTACGTCAGAATACCATGCGCGTATGACAGCGGCGCGGCATGGCGCGATGATAATTTTCGATCGTCTTGATAGGCATCACATAATCGGGACGATCCGTATCATGCCGGCTGCTGCACGTTGGTTGCATCCGCCGGCGCCAGGTATTCCACGCCCGGCAGCTCGCAGGCGCGAATCGCATGCACCAGCGCGTCGATGGCGGCAGGCCGCGGAAAGCTCTTGCGGCTGGCAAGCACGACACGGCGATCCGGCACAGGGTTCTTGAACGGAATATATGTCAGCAGATGGTTTTCGATGCCAGGCATGGACAGCGAGCTGGCCGGCAATACTGTCACGCCCAGACCGGCCGCGACCATATGCCTGATGGTTTCCAGCGACGACCCCTCGAAGGTGCGCTGTATGCCTTCGCTCGAGGCGGAAAAGCGCGAGAGTTCGGGGCACACCTCAAGCACCTGGTCCCGGAAACAATGGCCAGTTCCCAGCAAGAGCATTGTTTCATCCTTGAGCTGCGTCGCATCAATCTCTTTCCGATCCGCCCACGGATGATTCTTGGGCACCGCCACGACGAAAGGCTCATCATAGAGGGGATGAAGAGCCAGCCCTGTATCTGGCAGCGGCAGGGCCACAATGGCGCAGTCTATCTCCCCCTGGCGCAATAGCTCGAGCAGCCGGGTGGTGAAATTTTCCTGCAGCAGCAAGGGCATCTGCGGCGTGGCCATGATCTGGGTAGGCACCAGCCGAGGCAGAAGATAGGGGCCTATGGTATGGATGACCCCCACCCTCAGGGGGCCTGCAAGAGGATCATGGCCCTGGCGGGCGATTTCCCGCAGGTTGGCCCCTTCCTCCAGCACCCGCTGGGCCTGCGCCACAACCCGCAGGCCGATGGGCGTGATGCCCACCTCTGTGCCGCCCCGCTCGAACAGCACGACGCCCAGTTCATCCTCCAGCTTGCGTATCGCCACCGACAATGTCGGCTGGCTCACGAAACACGCCTCGGCTGCGCGTCCGAAGTGTCTTTCTCTTGCTACCGCCACGATATATTTGAGTTCGGTCAGCGTCATGAGTTATCTCTCGTAAAGGTATCCGTATTCACATGCCTGCGCTAGCTGCGCAGGAAATCCTGCCGGCCCCGCATCCATCGGTCCAGGTGTGCCCGCGCATGATCGGGATAGCGGTCGCGCATCAGCACGGCCGCCTCCTGCGCCTGTTCGACAAGCCCGGCATCGGAGTCAAGGTTTGCAAAACGAAGCAGTTCCTGGCCGGACTGCCTCACGCCAAGAAACTCGCCGGGTCCACGCAATGCCAGGTCGCGCCTGGCGATCTCGAAGCCATCCGTGGTTTCATACATGGCGCGAAGCCGCATCCGGGCAATCGCGCTCAAGGGCCGCTGGTACATGAGCACGCAAATGGACTGGGCGCTGCCCCGCCCCACCCGCCCGCGCAACTGATGCAGCTGCGCCAGGCCAAAACGCTCCGCATGCTCAATGATCATGAGCGATGCATTGGGTACATCGACACCCACCTCAATGACGGTCGTAGCCACCAGCAAATCTGTATGCCCGTCGCGGAATGCCTGCATGACCTCCTGCTTGGCGGCAGGCGGCATCTTGCCGTGTATGAGCGCCACGCGCAGATCCGGCAACGCCTGCACGAGGCGCTCATGGGTTTCAACCGCCGTCTGCAGCTGAAGGGCTTCGCTTTCCTCGACCAGCGGGCACACCCAATATGCCTGCCGCCCCTGGCGCACCTCGGCTGTCACGCTGCCCAAGACCTCTTCACGGCGGCCATCGGATATCAGCTTGGTCAGGACCGGGCTGCGGCCTGGTGGCAATTCGTCGATGGCCGAAACATCGAGGTCGGCGAAGAACGTCATGGCGAGCGTCCGGGGAATGGGCGTCGCGCTCATATTGAGTTGATGCGGGATCAGGGCGCCGGCCTGTGCCTGCTCCTCGCCTTTGCGGCTCAGTTTCAGTCGCTGCCCCACGCCAAAGCGATGCTGTTCGTCCAATATGGACAAGACCAGGTTGTCGAATGCGACTTTGTCCTGAATAAGCGCCTGTGTGCCCACCACCAATTGCGCCGCGCCGGACACAATGGCCTCGATGGACTGCCGGCGCGCCTTGGCCGGCATGCTTCCCGTCAACCAGGCTACCTGTACGCCCAAAGGTTCGAGCCAGGCGGCCAGCTTGTGAAAATGCTGTTCGGCAAGAATCTCGGTCGGCGCCATGATGGCCACCTGCCCGCCTGCCGAGATGGCCTGGGCGGCGGCAAAAGCCGCCACGATAGTCTTTCCGCTGCCCACATCGCCCTGCAGCAGTCTATGCATGGGAAACGAGCGGGCAAGGTCGGCGGATATCTCGGCAATAACCCTTTCCTGGGCGCCCGTCAGGGCAAAAGGCAGGCTGGCCCTCAGACGGTCCCCCAGGTTGCCCCGTACAGGAAGCGCACGCGCCTTCTGGCGTCGCCGGGCGGCGCGGGCGGCGGCGAGCGAAAGCTGCTGGGCGAGAAGCTCGTCGAACTTGATGCGCCGCCATGCGGGGTGCTCACGCTCCAGCAGATCGGCGCTGGACACATTCGCGGGCGGATGGTGCAGCACGCGTATGGCCTGGGAAAATGGGATCAGGCCGTGATATTCACGCACCGCATCGGGCAGCGTATCGGAAAGGTCGGCGCGTTGCAGCGCCTCATCTATTGCCTTGCGCAGGCTGACTTGCGTCAGCCCGTCAGTGGTCGGATAGACAGGCGTGAGCGCCTGCGGCAGCGCCCCGCCCGCCACGCTGACCCTGGGGTGGACGATTTCCTGGCCATTGAAGCCGGCGCGCACCTCGCCGCGCACACGGACACGCTTGCCCTCGGCGACCTGCTTCTGCTGGCTTGGATAGAAGTTCAGCCAGCGCAACGCAAGCTGTCCTGATTCATCCTGGATCACGGCATGCAGTTGGCGCCGTGGCCGGAACTGCACCTCGCTGAGCACCACCTCGCCTTCGACCTGCGCCGTCATGCCGGAGACCAGCGAAGAGATGGGCACGATCCGCGTTTCATCCTCGTAGCGCAATGGCAGGTGAACGATGAAATCGGAAGGCTCGCGCAGCCCCAGCCGCTCCAGCTTGCGCTGAAGCAGGCTGGTCGGCGGCGCCGCAGGCTTGCGCCCGCTGGCGCTGGCCTTGGAGGCGGTATCCATGGACACCCGGTCAGAGGACGATGATGGCTTCCACTTCGAATTGCGCGCCTTTGGGCAGGCTGGCCACGCCTATGGTGGAACGGGCGGGAAACGGCTGCGGGATAATGTCGGCCATGATGGCATTCGCGCTGGCGAACTTGCTCAGGTCGGTCAGGAACAGCGTGAGCTTGACAATGTTGTCCAACGTGCCGCCGGCCTCTTCGATGACCGCTTTCATGTTGGCGAAAGACTGGCGAACCTGGCCTTCAAAATTTTCGGAAACAAGGTCGCCGGTGCCCGGCTCCAGCCCGATCTGCCCGGAAAGATAGACGGTCTTGCCGCCTGTGACTGCTACAGCCTGGGAATATGGACCCACTGCGGCAGGCGCCGCGTCTGTATGGATGATTTGTTTGCTCATGGACTAGCCTTTGCCTTGGGCGGGAGCCGGAAATTCCGGCATGGAGGGGTTGAGTTCAATACTATTAGAGTTTATTACTCTATAGCTAAAACTAAAAGCCCCCTGAATACCCTATAGGCGGCCGAGGCATCGGCGATGCCTGCCCCGGCTCCAGGCAAAGGGCTTGTCGTCACTTGTCGACAAAGGCCCGCTCAACCACATAGTCGCCAGGCTGGCCCACGCCCGGAGATACGACGAAGCCGCGCTTGTCGAGCATCGCGCCCACATCGGCCAGCATGGCTGGACTCCCGCAGAGCATCGCCCGGTCATGCGCCGGATCGATGACAGGCAGGCCGGTGTCCTGGAAAAGCTGCCCTGTTTCGACCACATGGGTGATGCGCCCCTCGTGAATAAAAGGCTCGCGCGTCACCGTGGGGTAATAGACGAGCTTTTCCCGGACGGCTTCGCCGAAATACTCGTTATTGGGCAGCTCGTTCTGGATGTAGTCGGAATAGGCCAGCTCGCTCTTGAAGCGCACCCCGTGAAGAAGCACCACCTTCTCGAAGCGCTCGTAGACATCAGGGTCCTTGATGATGCTCATGAACGGCGCCAGCCCGGTGCCGGTCGCGAAAAGGTACAGGTTGCGGCCCGGCTTGAGGTCGTCGACGACCAGTGTGCCGACGGGCTTGCGGCTGACCAGTATCGAGTCGCCCGCCTTCAGATGCTGCAGCCGGGACGTAAGCGGGCCGTCGGGAACCTTGATGCTGAGGAACTCGAGGTTTTCTTCGTAGTTTGCGCTGGCAATGCTATAGGCGCGCATCAGGGGCTTGCCCTCTACCTCCAGCCCGAGCATGACAAAATGGCCATTGTGGAAACGCAGGGCCGGATCGCGCGTGGTGGTGAAGGAAAACAGAGTGTCGTTCCAGTGATGAACGCTCAGGACCTGCTCGGTGTTGAAAGCTGCCATATGTCGATTCGGAAAATGCTTGTAATGAGGGTAATTGCATGGGCGCAAAGGGATTTTAGCCCACCGGGCCCATGCCGCGCCGGGCCGGGGCCGGCATGGCTTGACCTTGCGCAAGAAATGGCGGCGGCCAAGGCTGCCAAATACTGACAAAAAGTTGAATGCCGGGCCGCAGTCTGTTATTGTTCGACATCTTACATGAGAATCATTATTGTTTGAAATCGTGTATATTTCCGCCCGGTTTACCGGGCATGTCGAACCCCTTGCCGCATTCGCCGCGGCATTCCCCTCCTCGTTTCCTGTAGCTGGAGAATTACCCCATGTCTATCACCAACGGTCCGCGCTTTCTTGCCCGCAACCTCATGCTTGCGGGCGCTGTCACACTGTCGGCGATGGCAAGCGCCGCACACGCAGCTGATGTCACACTCTATACCACACGCGAGCCTGGGCTTATCCAGCCGCTGCTTGACCAGTTCAACAAAGACACCGGTGTAAAGGTCAATACGGTTTTCGTCAAAGACGGCCTGATCGAGCGCGTGCGGGCCGAGGGCGAAAAATCTCCGGCGGATGTGCTGATGACGGTCGATATCGGCAACCTGCTCGACCTGGTGGACGCAGGCGTTACCCAGCCTGTGGAATCGGCCACGCTGCGCGAGGTCATTCCCGCAAACCTGCGTGGCGCAGACAACCAGTGGTTCACCCTCTCGCTGCGCGACCGCGTGGCTTATGTGGCGAAAGACCTTGATGTCGACGCCCTGACCTATGAAGATTTCGCCGATCCCAAATGGAAAGGCAAGGTATGCATCCGCTCCGGCCAGCACCCCTACAACACGGCGCTCATCGCCGCCATGATCGCCCATGATGGCGCGGAGGCGACCGAAGAATGGCTGCGCAAGGTCAAGGCTAACCTGGGCCGCAAGGCCGCCGGCGGCGATCGTGACGTGGCCCGCGACATACTGGGCGGCATCTGCGACGTGGGCATTGCCAATGCCTACTATGTTGGCCGCATGAAGAATGCGGAGCCGGGCACCGATGCGCGAAAATGGGGGGATGCCATCAAGGTGGTGCGCCCGACCTTCGCCAATGAAAAGAGCCGCGGCACGCACGTCAACATCTCTGGCGCGGCTGTGGCCAAGCATGCGCCCAATCGCGACGGCGCCGTACAGCTGCTTGAGTACCTGGTGTCCGACAAGGCCCAGAGCCTGTATGCCATGGCCAACTACGAATACCCGGTCAAGGCCGGCGTGACGCTCGATCCTGTCGTGGCCAGTTTTGGCAAGCTGATCATTGACCCGCTGCCCCTGACCGAAATTGCAAAGCATCGCAAGCAGGCGAGCGAGCTGGTGGATAAAGTTGGCTTCAACAACTAAGGCAAGACTGGATCAGGCGGCCGAGGCCGGGCAAACCGCTGCGGCCGCCGATCTCTCCCGCAATTCATCGCAGGTGCGACAGCCCCGTGGCAGCCGATATGCTCCGGGGCTGTCGAACCGTTTGCGCAATATGCTCAGGGCGGGCATAGGCTGGCCCTCCGCCGCCCTGCTCATCGCTGCCTGTGTCCTGGCTCCCGTGGCTGCGCTCGGCTGGTTTGCCCTGCAGGGCGACTCATCCCATTGGACGCACCTGCTCCAGTTCGTGCTGCCAACCGCGATGACCAACACCGTCCTGCTGTTGCTTGGGGTGGGGGTTCTGGTAGCCTGTCTTGGCGTAGGCAGCGCGTGGCTGGTCACTGCCTACGACTTCCCCCTGCGCCGCACCCTGTCCTGGGCGCTGCTGCTGCCCCTGGCTGTTCCCACGTATATCGTCGCCTTTGCCTACCTCGACATTCTGCATCCCATCGGCCCGGTACAGGGCTTGATCCGGGACATCCTGGGCTACGACAGCCCCAGGCAGTTCCGCCTGCCGGATCTGCGCTCGCTGCCTGGAGCGATATTCCTGCTTGGGTTTGTGCTCTACCCCTACGTTTATCTGAGCACGCGCATTATGTTTTCCACGCAGGCTGCCAGCCTGCTTGAAGCTGCCAGGGTCCTGGGCGAATCGGGACAGAGCGTGTTCTTCCGCGTGGCCCTGCCCATGGCGCGGCCCGCCATTGCCGTCGGGGTCAGCCTGGCATTGCTGGAAACACTCAATGACATCGGGGCATCGGAATTCCTGGGCATACAGACGCTCACCGTATCCGTCTATACCACCTGGGTTACCCGCAATGACCTGGCGGGGGCGGCCCAGATCGCCCTGGCCATGCTGGCGATTGTCGCCGTCCTGATCCTGGCCGAACGGCATGGACGCCGCAAGCAGCGTTACGCAGGCAACCAGCGTGCACGGGCCATGTGCCCCGAGCGCCTCTCGGGCCTGAAGGCTCTGGCCGCCTGCCTGCTGGGCTGCATACCTGTGGCGGTGGGGTTTCTGGCGCCAGCCGCCTACCTCCTGAACGAAACCCTCAAGCGCCTGCACCAGGTCGGGGCCGTTTCAGACCAGCTGCTGCAAAGCGCCTGGAACACAGTCTCAATTGCCTTTTGCGCCACCCTGCTCACCCTGGCCTGCGGCCTCGTGGTTGCATGGGCAGTGCGGTGCGCGCGCCAGGCATCCAGCCTCGCCCATCGGCTTGCACAGGCTGGCGCGCGCGTGGCCACGACAGGCTATGCGCTGCCGGGCACCGTCCTGGCCATCGGCCTGCTTACGCCTTTCATCATGTTTGATCACGTCCTGGCCGCCATGTTGCAGCTGCTCGGCAACGCCGATCCGGGCCTGATACTGATGGGAAGCGGCACGGCACTCGTCCTGGCCTACGCCATACGATTCATGGCAATTTCCATAGGCAGCCTGGAGGCGGGGCTGGCGCGCATCCCCCCTTCCATGGAGCAGGCCGCCCGCCTGTTGGGTGAAAGCCCCGCCGGGGCTTTGCGTCGCGTTCATCTGCCTTTGTTGCGCCCCGCCCTGGGTGCCGCAGCCTTGCTGGTGTTCGTGGATGCCATGAAAGAGCTGTCCGCCACGCTGCTGCTGCGTCCGGTCAATTTTGATACGCTGGCTACCTGGCTGTATGCCGAGGCGGCGCGGGGCACTTATGAGGAAGGCGCGGTCGCCGCGCTGGCCATTGTCCTGGCCGGGTTGATCCCTGTCATCCTGCTGGCCCGGACCCAATTCAAGATGTCTAGATAACACGGTGTACCCATGTCTGCCCTGCTTGCGCTAAACGGTATCTCTCTTGCCTATGAAACTGCCAGCGGCCTCGTGCCCGCCGTGCGCGAACTTTCCCTCAACCTCGACAAGGGCAGCATTGCCTGTCTGCTCGGCGCATCGGGCAGCGGCAAAACCACTGTGCTGCGGGCCATTGCCGGGTTCGAGCCGCTGCGGGCCGGAAGCATAGAACTGGACGGCACCGTCCTGTCCAACGCAAGCACCCGCATTGCACCTGAACATCGGCATGTGGGGATGATGTTCCAGGATTACGCCCTCTTCCCGCATTTGAGCGTGGAACGCAATATCGGCTTCGGCCTGCGGCGCTGGCAAAAAAGCAGGCGCAGCGCACGGGTCCAGGAGCTGCTTGAGCTGGTCGGGCTGCAGGGGTCGGGCCACCGGTACCCTCACGAACTGTCGGGCGGGCAGCAGCAGCGCGTGGCCCTGGCCCGCGCCCTGGCGCCCGAGCCAGAGCTGCTGCTGCTGGACGAACCGTTTTCAAACCTGGATGTAGACACGCGCGAACACCTGGCGTTCGAGGTGCGCGACATACTCAAGAAAATGGGACATACGGCCATTCTGGTCACCCACAACCAGGCAGAGGCATTTGCCATTGCCGACCGCATCGGCATTATGCAAGAAGGCGTCATCGTGCAATGGGATACCCCTTACGGCTTGCACAACAACCCTGCCAACGATTTTGTCGCCAACTTCATTCGGCGCGAAGCGCTGATGGCGCAGCGCGCGCAGGCCTACCTGCGCGGCGAGGCGGCCGCCGCCGGCCTGTCTGGCGGCTGACACGATATCCGTGCTTGCAAGGCGGGCCTGCGCCTTGCCTTTCGCAGACCACGCACCTTGTTAGCTCAGACCCAGCTCAGTGCATTTGCGCGTCAGCGTATTGCGGCCTATGCCCAGGCGCTGCGCTGCCTCCATGCGCCGGCCCCGGCTGTAGTCCAGCGCCGTTTCAATCAGCACGCGCTCGAATTCCCGGCCCAGCGTGGTCATGATGGCCGGTTCATTGCGCGCCAGGCGCTCTTGCGCCTCCTGTTCAAGCAGGGCCACCCATGGCGCGACAGCCTCGTCCCGGGCCTGCGCCACGGCACCTGGCTCGGCCGCATGCGGCTGGGCGGGAGCCTGCTCGCGCTGCGCCGTGGCGCTGCCTTGCGCAGTGTGCGCCGGGCCGGCGGCTGGCGCGGACAGCAGCTCGGGAGGCAGGTCCTTGGCTTCAATGACTTGCCCTGATGACATCACGGTCAGCCACTGACAGAAATTTTCGAGCTGGCGGATGTTGCCAGGGTAATCAAAGCCCGCCAAGGCCTCCAGGGCCTCGGCAGACAGCCGGCGCACTGGAACGCCGAGGTCTTCGGCGCTGTTTTTCATAAACAGGCTGACCAGGGCCGGGATGTCTTCCTTGCGCTCGCGCAAAGGCGGCAAACGCAAGCGGATGACATTCAGGCGATGGAACAGATCCTCCCTGAATCGCCCTTCCGCCACACGCTGCTCGAGCGGCTGGTGCGTGGCGGCGACAATCCGCGCATCGGCCTGGATGGCCTGCGAGCCGCCCACCCTGTAAAAGCTGCCTTCGGCCAGCACCCGCAGCAGCCGCGTCTGCAAGTCAAAAGGCATGTCGCCGATTTCATCAAGAAACAGCGTGCCCCCGCGAGCCTCTTCAAAACGCCCTCGACGCTGCTGTGTGGCACCTGTAAAGGCGCCCCGCTCATGGCCGAATAGTTCGGCCTCCAGCAAATCTTTGGGAATCGCCGCCGCGTTCACCGCGACAAATGGCCCGCTGGCCCGGCTGCTGTGCTTGTGCAGCGCGCGCGCAATAAGTTCTTTGCCGGTGCCCGATTCTCCGGTAATCAAAACCGTGACGTTGGAGGCGGCCAGCCGGCCTATGGCCCGGAATACCTCCTGCATTGCGGGCGCGGAAGACTGCATCATGATGCGCTCGGGGGTGTCTCCCGCCGGGTTCGCTTCGGCGCCCTGCTGGACATCGGCGGCGCCAGCCTGCACCGCGCGCTGGATCAATGCGACTGCCGCATTGACGTCGAAAGGCTTGGGCAGATAGTCAAAAGCGCCCTTCTGGAAGGCGGCAACGGTGCTGTTCAGGTCTGTGAATGCTGTCATGACAATGACAGGCAGGCCGGGATGCTCCTGTTTGATGCGGTGAAGCAGGCTCAGCCCATCCTGCCCTGGCATGCGAATGTCGGTCACCAGCACGCAAGGCTCGGCATCCTGCAGGGCAGCCAGCATGTCACCGGCTGAGGCGAATCCCTGCGCGGGAATCGAAACCCGCGCAAGAGCCTTCTCAAGCACCCAGCGTATGCTCTGATCGTCGTCGATAATCCAGACAGGTTTCATTGGTAACTCCATGTGTTGCCGGCCTGGCGAGAACCAGCTCCCCTGCGGGGCTAAGCGGCATCAATACTGCTCAAGCGGCAGAATCATGCGAAATTCAGTGTGGCCGGGGTAGGAATCGAACTCAATGATTCCCCCATGCTGCTGAACGAACTCCTGGGCCAGGCTCAGGCCCAACCCCGTGCCATTCGCGCGCCCGGTCACCAATGGATGAAAAATCTTGTCGTGCAAGGCCTGTGGCACCCCAGGCCCATTGTCGATGATGGAAATGACCAGGCCGAGGCGCACCTGATGATCGCGCAGCAACAGCTGCCTGCCTATGCGGGTGCGCAGCGTCAGGCATGGCGATTCGGTTTCGGGGCTTTCGGTCAGCACCTGGGCGGCATTGCGTGCAATGTTCAGCAGCGCCTGCAGCAGGCGCGCAAAATCGCCCACGACATCAGGCATGGACGCATCGTAGTCGCGCACGCACTGTATGCCGGGAAACTCGACTGCCAGCAGCGTATGGACGCGTTCACATATCTCATGGATATTGAAGCGCGACTTCTGCAAAGAGCCACCCTGCGGAGAAATCAGCCTGTCGACCAGGCTCGCCAGACGGTCAGCCTCCGCGATGATGACCTGGGTATATTCCCGCAGCGGCCCGTCGCCAAGCTCGCCTTCCAGCAATTGAGCCGCGCCGCGTATCCCGCCCAGGGGGTTCTTGATCTCATGGGCAAGATTGCGCAAAGACTCGCGCTGCGCAGTCAGCTCATTGCTGATCTGCTGGTGCCGGTCAAGCAGGATGTGGTGCTCGATGGCCCGCGCTTCGAGCAGCGCCGCCCATGGCTGCTGATGCAGGGGTACGATAGCTACGCTCACCGCCTGCTGCCTGCCCCAGCGCTCAAGCATGAGATCGTGGCGCAGGATCCCGAATTTTCCCGAAATCGCATCGGGCAGCCGTTCCCTGAGGCCTTGGTCGCTGGTTCCCAGCAGGCTGAGTACCTGCATGCCGGACAACTGCCGGCGCGAAGCGCTGAACAGCTCCTCTGCCGCTGTGTTGGCGTGCGTTACGCGGCCGTCGCCATCAAGAAACAAGACCGCCGTCGAGAGTAAATCATAGCTGGCTACGTCCATGTTCCCCGCCCGGTGCTGTATTGCCGCCGCGGACGGCCCCTTGGCCGTCCGTCTTCAACCCATGATTACAGGCTGTAGTACATATCGAACTCGACAGGATGTGTCGTCATGCGCAGGCGCGTGATTTCATTCATCTTGAGCTCTATGTAGGCATCGAGCATTTCATTGCTGAATACGCCGCCACGGGTCAGGAACTCACGATCGCGATCCAGCGCGTCAACCGCTTCCTCGAGCGATGCGCAGACCGTCGGGATCTTTGCATCTTCTTCGGGCGGCAGATCGTACAGATTCTTGTCGGCGGGATCGCCGGGGTGGATCTTGTTCTGCACGCCATCAAGGCCAGCCATCATCAGCGCCGAAAAAGCCAGATAAGGGTTGGCCAGGGGGTCCGGGAAGCGAGCCTCGACGCGGCGGGCCTTGGGGCTGCCCACGTAGGGGATGCGGATGGATGCCGAGCGGTTGCGGGCCGAGTAAGCCAGCTTGACCGGCGCTTCAAAATGCGGCACCAGACGCTTGTAGGAATTGGTTCCCGGATTCGTAATGGCATTGAGCGCTTTGGCGTGCTTGATGATGCCGCCGATGTAGTACAGCGCAAATTCGGACAGGCCTGCGTAACCGTTGCCGGCAAACAGGTTTTGCCCGTCTTTCCAGATCGACTGGTGCACGTGCATGCCCGATCCGTTGTCGCCCACGATAGGCTTGGGCATGAAAGTGGCCGTCTTGCCATACACGTGGGCAACATTGCGGATCGTGTACTTCAGGATCTGGTTCCAGTCGGCGCGCTGCACCAGAGTGGAAAAGCGTGTGCCAATCTCGAGCTGGCCAGGTGCGGCAACCTCATGGTGGTGGATCTCGACCGGCACGCCCTGCTGCTCAAGCAGCAGGCTCATTTCGGAGCGCATGTCGGCGAACGAGTCAATGGGCGAAACAGGCACGTAGCCGCCCTTCACGCCGGGGCGGTGGCCCAGGTTGCCGCCTTCGGAATCCAGGCCGCGGGCCCAGGGGCCTTCCTCTGACTTGATCTTGACGAAGCAGCCCGACATATTGTCGTCCCAGGAGACGCCGTCGAACACAAAGAACTCGGGCTCAGGACCAAAGTAGGCCGTATCGCCCAGCCCGCTGGACTTGAGATAGGCTTCGGCGCGCTTGGCCAGGGAACGGGGGTCGCGGCTATAGCCCTTCAGGTCTGACGGTTCGACCACATCACACGTCAGGTTGAGCGTGGCTTCCTCGCGGAAGGGATCAAGGCGGGCCGACGCATTGTCGGGGATCAGAAGCATGTCGGAGGCTTCAATGCCCTTCCAGCCAGAAATGGAAGATCCGTCAAAGGCAACGCCAGTCTCGAGTTTTTCAGCATCCACGGCGTGCGCGGGCACGGTCAGGTGATGTTCCTTGCCAAGCGTATCGGTGAAACGAAAATCCACAAATGCGACCTCGCGATCGGCAATCAGCTTGACAACTTCTTCTGGGGTAGACATAGAGGCTCCTGGAGCAGTGAATTCAACAAGAAAGTCGGACGGTAGACATCAAGCAATACCCGTGCCAACTTTTACGGTACTGAATGGCCTGTAAAGCAGGCCTGGCGATCAGTTTCCGGGCAGCAAATCACCATAATGGTGCATCATGCACTTTATTGGTGCGTATTTTAGTGCAAGCCCGCCGCCGCATGCACGAAATCTCGCGGATTCAGCCGATGCGCTGGCCTGACGCACCGCGATGCCGCACGGATGCCAGAGCCGGTTTCTCGCACAGGCCTATGCGACGGCCACAGACGCAGGGGCTTGGCCTCCCGCCAGTTCAAGGGAATTCGGGTTCCCGCCTGCTCAAGGTAAAAATATTGCCTGCAAATCATTGAGAAAGCGCCAGCCCAGTTCGGTTGCCTTGAGACGCTCGCCATCGCGCTCCAGCAGCCCTTTGGCCTGCGCCCGCTCGATTGCGGGCATGATGGTCAGCAGCGACTGGCCCGTATGTTCGATGAAGCTCGAACGCGGCACGCCCTGCCTGAGCCGCAGCGCGTTAAGCATGAATTCAAACCCCAGGTCTTGCCAGGGTATTTCACGGTCTTCGGAAACATGGCTGCCGTCGCGCCTGACCGCCTTTTCCATCCATGAGGCCGGATTGCGCAGTTTCGCCTGTCGAATGATGCGGTCGTGAAATGACAGTTTGCCGTGGGCGCCAGGGCCTATGCCAAGATAATCCCCAAACTGCCAGTAATTCAGGTTATGCCTGCACTGCTGCCCTTGCCTGGCGTATGCCGACACCTCGTAGCGATCCCAGCCGCCATCGGCCGTCGCCTGCACGATGAGATCCTGCATGGCGGCACTATCGTCGTCATCAGGCACCACGGGCGGATACTTGGCAAAGACTGTGTTCGGCTCCAGTGTGAGGTGATAGAGCGACAGGTGGCCTGTCTGGAATGCCATGGCTTCGCGCAGATCGCGCTCACAGGCTTGTAGCGTCTGCCCAGGAAGGGCATACATCAGATCAAGGTTGACCCGTGGCACGGCGCGCTGTGCATATTCAATGGCCGCGCGCGCCTGCCGCCCGTCATGGATGCGCCCCAGGGCCTTCAGCGCGGCATCGTCAAAGCTCTGGATGCCCAGGGAAATGCGGTTGACACCGCTGGCCGCATACGCGGCAAAGCGGGCTGCCTCGGCTGTGCCGGGGTTGGCTTCCATCGTGATCTCCGCATCGGGCAGCAGGTTCAGACAGGCGCGGAACATTGCCAGCATCTGATCCAGTGCTTCGGGCGACAGCAGGCTCGGCGTGCCACCGCCGATGAACACAGAGATCACTTGCCTGCCCCATACTAGCGGCAACGCTTGTTCAAGATCTGCCTGCAGCGCAGCCAGATATTCCTGTTCGGGCAGATCACCCTTCGCCTCATGCGAGTTGAAATCACAGTAGGGACATTTGCGCACACACCAGGGCACATGCACATACAGCGACAGCGGAGGCAAGGCTCGCAGGATGCTGCGGCGCAGGCCTGATGCCGGCGCCGAGCCTGGTGTGATGCGCGGCACAGTGCCCGCGGACGGGGCCTCTGGAGGCACCGCCGCCCGGCTGCTTTGCGGGCCTGTCTGACGCTGATTCATTGCATGTTCCTGATCATATATACGGAGTTGCCGGCGCCGGCTGGCCGCGCATTATGCCTGGCGCTCGCCCAGCTGGACCAGCAAGGCCTGCAAGGCTCTTGCCCGATGGCTGAGCGCATTTTTTTCCGCTGCGTCCAGTTGTGCCGCTGTCTTGCCAAGATCGGGCAGAAAAAAATGCGGGTCGTAGCCAAAGCCGTTGGCGCCAAGCGGGGTATCGACGATTTCCCCCCGCCAGCGGCCTTCCGCAATGATGGGGGTGGGATCGTCTGCGCAGCGCACATAGACCAGCAAGGCAACATAGCTGGCGGACCTGTCATGTATCCCGGCCAGTTGCGCCACCAGGCGGCTGTTGTTGGCGGCGTCGGATTTTTCGCCGCCAGCCATGGCGGCATAGCGCGCGGAATAAACCCCTGGCGCACCATCGAGCGCGTTGACGCATAGCCCCGAATCATCGGCCAGCGCGGGCAAGCCGGTCAGACGGCTTGCATGGCGGGCCTTGGCAAGCGCATTTTCGACAAATGTCGCAAATGGCTCCTCGGCCTCCGGCACCCCCAGCTCGCCCTGCGCAACCATGGCGAACCCCGCCTGGCCGAGTATGGCTGAAAATTCCCTGAGCTTGCCGGCATTATTCGATGCCAGCACTACTTTTTCCAACATGTATCAACCTTTTCTGTCTGCGAATGATTGCGCTGGCGGGGCATCCCCATCCAGATTGAGCCCTGCTTCCCCAAGCTCGGACGGCGCGCCTGGCGATGCTGCCACGGCGGCGTCCTTGACCAGCAGCGAGACAAGATCCTTGGCAAATATGGGCAGCTTGTCGAATTGCCTGACACAAATATGCAGCTTGCGCAGCGACCATGCATCATTCAGGCCGATGACGGCCAGCGGCAGGCCTTGCACATAGCGGCGGGCGGCGGTCTCGGGGATCACACCGATGCCCACATGCGCCGCAATCATGCGACAGGCCGCCTCGAAATTGCTCACCTCGACCCGAAAGCGCAGCACCCTGCCCAGGTCGTCGGCCGCCTGCAGCAGGAAACTGTGAATGGCGCTGGTTTCTGACAGGCCCACATAGTCCCAGGCCAATGTTTCTTCAAAATCGACTGAATCGCGATCAGCCAGCGGATGGCTGGCCGGGGTGACGAGCACGAGCCGGTCAGTGCGATAAGGCAGGAATTCGATATCTTCGCCGCCGCTGGCCTGCGCGGTGATGCCGATGTCCGCCGCGCCCTCTGCCACAGCCTTGACCACCTGGAAGCTCAGGCGCTCGCGCAGTTCGACATTGACATCCGGATGCGCGCCAAGATAGCGGGCCAGCACGGCGGGCATGAATTCATTCATGGCCGTCGTGTTGGCGCACACGCGCACCAGGCCCTTGATGCCGCTGGCATATTCGCGTATATCGCCGCGCAGGTGCTCGAGCTGGCGCAGGATGATGCGGGCATGGCGCACGAAAGCCTCGCCCGAAGGCGTCAGCGTGACACCCTGGCTGTTGCGATACAGCAGCGCCGTACCCAGATGCTGCTCAAGGTTCTTGACGCGGTTGCTCGCGGCAGGCAGCGACAGGAAGGAGCGCTCCGCGCCTTTGGTCATGCTTTGCGCGCCGGCGACATTCACCATCAGCTGCATGTCGATCAAATCGAAGTAAGAGGCCATTTTCGGGTGGTTTTCGTTCAGATCTTCAGCAATTGCAAACCCCAGCTTAAGCAAGCAATAATTGGCAAGCATCGGCGCTTGGGGCACAGTAACGTCCTATTGTAATAAACCTGGAACCCTGCCATGACCACCCCCCATAACGATTTTCAAGATATCCGGGACGCCATCCGCGATCTCTGCGCTCAGTTTCCGCCGGAATACTTCCGCAAGATTGACGAGGAGCGGGGCTATCCTGAGGAGTTTGTGACGGCACTGACCGAGGCGGGCTGGCTGGCGGCATTGATTCCCGAGGAATACGGCGGCTCCGGGCTGAGCCTGACCGCCGCGTCGGTCATCATGGAAGAGATAAACCGCAACGGCGGCAATTCGGGCGTCTGCCACGGGCAGATGTACAACATGGGCACGCTGCTGCGTCACGGATCGGCGCAGCAGAAGCAGCTCTACCTGCCCCGCATCGCCACGGGCGAGCTGCGCCTGCAGTCCATGGGGGTTACCGAGCCCACCACCGGCACGGACACCACCAAGATCAAGACCACGGCGGTGCGCAAGGGCGACCGTTATGTCATCAACGGCCAGAAAGTCTGGATTTCCCGCATCCAGCACTCCGACCTGATGATACTCCTGGCGCGCACGACGCCTCTGGACGAGGTGAGGAAAAAATCCGAAGGCATGTCGATTTTCATCGTCGATCTGCACCAGGCCATTGGCAACGGCATGCAGGTGCGCCCTATTCCAAACATGGTCAACCATGAAACCAATGAGCTGTTCTTCGACAATCTGGAGATCCCGGTCGAGAACCTGATCGGCGAAGAAGGCAAAGGCTTCAAGTACATTCTGGATGGCCTCAATGCGGAACGCACCCTGATCGCCGCCGAATGCATAGGCGACGGACGCTGGTTTATTGACAAAGTGTCTGCCTATGTGAAGGAACGCGTGGTGTTTGGCCGCCCCATCGGCCAGAACCAGGGGGTGCAGTTTCCCATCGCCCGCGCGCACATCAACGTCGAGGCTGCCAGCCTGATGCGTTTCGAGGCATGTCGCCTGTTCGATGCGCACCAGCCCTGCGGCGCGCAGGCCAATATGGCCAAGCTGCTGGCTGCCGATGCATCCTGGGAGGCCGCCAACGCCTGCCTGCAGTTTCACGGCGGCTTCGGCTTCGCAAATGAATATGACGTGGAGCGCAAGTTCCGCGAAACACGCCTGTATCAGGTCGCGCCCATCTCCACCAACCTCATCCTGTCATACGTGGCCGAGCACATTCTGGGCCTGCCGCGTTCTTTCTGAATCCGAACCTTCGACCACACGGAATCGCCATGAGCCACCCAAGCGCAGAACTCGCACGCTTTGCCGCCAATCTTGCCTACGACGACATCCCCGCGCCTGTATTGCGGCGCACTGAAGACCTGATGCTGGACACCCTGGGCTCCATCCTCGCCGGATCCAGTGCCCGCGCGGTCCAGAGCATTGCGCACCTTGCCGACATGATGGGCCCGACCAGCGGCCCGTCCGAGAACATGGTCACGCGCAAGACTACCAGCCCGCTGTTTGCCGCGATGGTCAATGCGGCGTCGGCGCACATGGTCGAGCAGGATGATGTTCACAATGGTTCGGTGTTTCATCCCGCGGCTGTGGTGTTCCCACCGGCCATTGCGACCGCACAGGCGCTGGGGCGCAGCGGACGCGAACTGCTGGCCGCCTGCGTGGCCGGTTACGAGGTCGGCATCCGTGTGGGCGAATTCCTGGGGCGGTCGCATTACAAGATCTTCCACACGACTGGCACGGCAGGCACACTGGCTGCCGCTGCCGCCGTGGGTCGCCTGCTCAATCTTACAGAAGAACAGATGCTCGATGCCTTTGGCTCCGCAGGCACCCAGGCAGCCGGCCTGTGGGAATTCCTGCGTGATGCGGCCGATTCCAAACAGCTGCACACCGCCAAGGCTGCCGCCAACGGCCTGACCGCCGCTTATCTGGCGCAGGACGGCTTTACGGGTGCCAGGGCCATACTGGAAGGCGCGCAAGGGATGGCTGCCGGAATGTCCAGCGACGCCGATCCGGCCCGGCTGACCGACCAGTTGGGCACGCGCTGGACAGTGCTGGAAACCTCTTTCAAGTTTCATGCCTCCTGCCGCCACACTCACCCCGCGGCCGACGCATTGCAGACGCTGATGCGCGAACATGGTCTGCAGGCTGACGATATCGCGTCCGTGGTGGCGCGGGTGCATCAGGGCGCCATAGATGTGCTGGGCCCGGTCGTCGATCCGGCCACCGTACACCAGTCCAAGTTTTCCATGGGCACGGTGCTCGCGCTGATAGCGTTGCATCAGCGCGCCGGGTTGGCCGATTTTGATGCGGGCCTGGAGGACGAGGCGGTGAAGCGTTTTCGTGAGCGCGTCACCATGGAGCTGGACGATGAGGTGGATACCGCCTACCCTGCCCGCTGGATAGGAAAGGTGCGGGTGCGCACGGTGGACGGCAGGCAGATCGATGCGCGTGTCGACGAGCCCAAGGGCGATCCTGGCAATACCCTGTCGCGTCCGGAAATCGAAGACAAGGTCCGCCGGCTGGGCACATACCGCCATGCGGCAACAGCGGCGCAGGTTCAATCCATCATCGATGGCATATGGGGGCTGGCGCAGTCGCCGCTGGTTGGCCGGATGATTAGCGAGGCGCCTGAATAAGACGCAGGCCCCCGGCTTCAGGCTTCAGGCAGATTGCAGCGTCTGCTTTTGCAGGGCGAGCAGCTCGGCAATGCCGGCCTGCGCCATGTCCAGCAGGCCGTCGAGCGCCTCGCGGCCAAAGGTCTGCCCTTCGGCCGTTCCCTGCACTTCGACGAAATGGCCGGCCCCTGTCATGACGATATTCATATCGGCATCGCATGCCGAGTCTTCTTCGTAATCCAGATCCAGCACCGCCTGGCCCTGGCAGATCCCCACCGATACGGCGGCGACCTGATCCTTGACCGGGCTGGCGGGCAGAAGCCCTTGGCGGACCAGGCTCTGCGCCGCCAGCGCCGCGGCGACCCAGGCGCCCGTAATGCTGGCGCAGCGGGTGCCGCCATCGGCCTGGATAACGTCGCAATCCAGGTGCAGCGTGCGCTCACCCAACGCTTGAAGGTCGAACACCGCGCGCAGGCTGCGGCCGATAAGGCGCTGGATTTCCTGCGTGCGCCCACTCTGCTTGCCCCTGGCCGCCTCTCTATCCGAGCGGGTATGGGTGGAACGCGGAAGCATGCCATATTCAGCCGTTACCCAGCCTTGCCCTTTTCCCTTGAGGAAAGGCGGCACTTTTTCCAGCACGCTGGCGTTGCACAGCACATGCGTGTTGCCGGCGCGTATCAGCACCGAGCCTTCCGCATAGCGGGTATAGCCCGTTTCAATGGAAATGGCACGCAACTGGCCAGGCTTGCGGCCGGAGGGACGCTGGAAAGGAGCAGACAAAGTATCAGGGACGGACAAGAGCAGCCTCACTCAGAAAGCAGTTGACGTAATCCTTGTATTTTACGCAGGACGCGCGGATCGCCTGTTCCGGGTTCTGTGCCTGAAGCGTGAGATGCATTTCTGGTCGTTGATTTTCAGTGACGCTGGCGCTACTGCCTGTACTGTCCTGCGTACCGATATGCGCTTATCTCATACCCACGCGCCGACTATTCAATTGTCATGGTTGAGCGGCACCATCTAAAATTTTCTCACAGCTTCCATCCCGCCATGCTTATGAGTTCAGCCTCATTTGTTTATCATTTTTTTGTGACCATTTATGAAAACTCTCCCCCAGCATGAAAGCGACAAAATCCGAAGATTATTTCCCGTAATGGATGAGTGCACATATCTTGACTTAGGAGGAAGGTCTCCGATATCGCTGAATGTCAAAGAGGCTGTCGCAAGTTATCTGGACGATTGCATGTATGGCAGAGTTAATAAACAGGCATTATTCCAGGAAACTGAAGCGGTCCGTTCCTCGTTTGCGAGCCTGATCAATGCGGCTACCGATGAGATTACTTTCACGAAAAATACATCCGAGGGTCTCAACATAGTTTGTACGGGCATTGACTGGCGCCCAGGAGACAATCTGGTTTTTTGTCCTGAGCTGGAACACCCAAACAATATATACCTTTGGCTCAATCTTGAGCGCAGGGGGGTTGAGATTCGTGCCATTCCTCAAAAGGATGGAGCCATACCAGCAGATAAGCTAATAAATGCAATAGATGATCGAACTCGCCTTCTAACTGTCTCGAGCGTATCGTTTATTCCTGGCTTCCGCGCCCCTATAGAAAAACTTGGACGAGTCTGTCGTGAAAAAAATGTGCTGTTTTTGGTAGATGGCGCCCAATCTGTTGGTGTGTTGCACACGGATGTTGATCAAATGCATATAGATGCTCTCGCTGTGTCCACACAGAAAGGCCTGATGGCCTTATATGGCATGGGCTTTCTATATGTACGCAAGGAAATAGCAGAACGGATGTGCCCTGCCTATATTGCGCGCTTTGGCATAGATATTGGCAGTGATGGGGCCTTGGAATATGACTTTGGGGGGAATAAATATAGCTTTCTTCCTGGTGCGAGACGTTTTGATTTAGGTAACTACAATTTTGCAGGCGTGCGTGCTGCAGGAGAGTCTCTTAAACTCATTACTTCCATCGGCACAAAAAGAATAGAGAGCCACGTCGTGGCCTTGACACATCAACTCGCCAATGGCTTTTTGGAGCTAGGCTTGCCAGTATGCGGAGGCAGGCCTGGTGCCCATGCCACCCAAACAGTTTCTTTGGGCTGCGGAAGCTCGAGCGAAAACGTTCAAATGGCAGAAAATCTTCAACAGTTCTACGATTATCTTCTGGCTCATAACGTAAAGCTATCTATTCGCCGTGGAATCCTTAGGTTCTCGATGCATATATATAACAACGCCAAGGATGTGGAGCGGGTTCTCGCACTGGCGGGTGAGTTTTTTGGAAAGAAGGCCATGGGATGAAATTCTGACCATGTGGATATGAGATTCCCTGCCCAGGAAATGCCAACTATTGGCGTCCGAAGTCATTGTCAAATGCAGGGCGGAGCCAATTCATGAAAAGCCTGACTACAGCGTTTTTGGTTGAATGTTGCGACTCGACAGCATAGTAATTCAGGCCATCCCTGGCCTCACCCAGAAAGGGGCGCACAAGCGTCCCTTTTTCTAATGCGTTGGCAACCAGAGACGAGCGTGTAATAGTGAAACCCAAACCGCACTCCAACGCCGATATTACCGTTGCTGAATCGTTAAACTCAATGCTCTGCTGGTTTTCCAATCTGATAGACGGGTTAAGTTGCTGATCGAGCCAAGCGCCGACATAGTCTCTCTCCCGATTGCGAAGCAGAACGATACCTTCAGGAATTGCTCGCAAACCATCGATTTGAGCGGCTACACCCGGAGCGCATACCGGGATCAGCACATCATTGGTAATCTTTGTGCATTGATAACCCCGCCAGTCGCCGCTGCCCAGGCGAATTGATATATCCGCATTTGATGATCCAAGGTCTGCGTAATAACGATGAACATCAATTCGCAGATCGATTTCGGGATGAGCAAACAAGAACTCTCCCAATTTCGGAACTAAAGCACGTTGAGCAAAGCTTCGAGCAACCGACACCACCAGGGTATGCCGGCTCACTGTCGTCGCTAAGTTACTCACCCCTTGGTTCATGAGCGCAAATGCCCGGGAGGTGAAGTCATATAGCAACTCTCCTTCCTCCGTAAAGCGCAAGCCGCGTGGTCCGCGCTCGAACAGTGCTACCCCAAGATGCTCCTCTAATGTTTTCAACTGCCGACTAAGAGCACTTTGAGTTAAACGAAGCTCATCAGCAGCTCGTACCAAGTTCAAGTGGCGAGCTGCTGCGTTAAAGACCAAAAGTGATCGCAAAGACGGCAAGCGGGAGAGAAAACTGGTATTCGATGCAGTCATAACAGCGTGTCCAATTTGTCAATGGTTTGGGCCGTGAGCAGCCGTTATGCTGGAGTCGCGTAGATAGCCATTCTAACTAGATATTATTCGAGGATTCAAGAATGATGAATAAGCATGTAAGCAAAGTAATCCGCATTTTGGCAAGTGGGGTGTTTTCGATGACAGCGATGGCTGCGAGCTACGCGGAAACTTTTCCTGCACATCCAATGAATATGATCGTGCCATATGCTGCGGGAGGTTCTTCGGATTTCGTGGCACGGCTGCTGGCGGACAAACTGGGCGAGCAGTTCGGTCAACCTGTTGTGGTAGAAAATCGCGGCGGTGCTGGGGCGACAATCGGCACAAGACTCGCAGCACAGAAGGGACAGGGAGGATATACGGTACTCTTGGCAGATAATGCTCAGACTACAGCGCCAGCGTTGTACAGGAATCTTCCTTATGATTCCGTTCGAGATTTTTCGGTTCTGGGATTTGTTGGCAAAGCGCAAGTAATGTTGTTTGCCAATAAAAAATCAGGAATAAACAGCATTCAACAGCTATTAACACGCGCGAAAAATGAACCGGGCGGAATTACTATCGGGACTGGATATGGTTCGCCTAGCCATCTGATCACAGAATTTTTCAATTCCAAGGCCGACATTAAATTGACGGTTGTGCCCTACAAAGGTTCGTCGGTCGCGCTAAGTGACTTGTTAGGCGGACATATAAATCTGGTGTTCTCCAACCCGGCGTCGGCAGCAGCACTTCTAAAGGGAGATCAGATTGTGACTCTTGCTCAAACAGGGGAACAGCGAGACCCTCGCTTTGCTGACGTACCCACTTTCAAGGAAAGCGGAATAAAAGACTTCAATGCCAATTACTGGTTTGCGTTGTTGATTCCAGTCGATACCCCAGCCTCAATACAGATGAAATGGCGCACAGCCTTGCAAGCGGCTCTTTCAGATACTGAAGTTCAGGCTAAGTTTGATGCTGCAGGACTAAGCCCTTATGACCTCTCTCCTGATCATGCTCAACAAGTCATGCTTGACGAGGTCAAACAATGGGAGCAAGTGGTAAAGGATGCAGGTATCAATACGAACTAAGCTGCAACCCTTCCCCAAATTCCCCCACCCACAAATAGTAGGCGCTATCCTGGGGCCACCCGATACCCCGTGAAAGCCAAATCCATTTAAAGTAAATGTTTTACTGGGGTTTTCGGGATGATAGGGAACCCTGTGAACCCTATTCCAAATTCTGCGCCTGCTCGCGCATCTGCTCGATCTGCAGTTTCAGGTCGATGGCGGCGCGAGTGACGCTCAGGGCGCCGGCCTTGGAACCGAGTGTATTGGCTTCGCGATTCATCTCCTGGAAGAGGAAGTCGAGCCGCTTGCCGGCGCTTCCGGTGCTCTTGCCGGCAGGCCCCTTTGCCTGCCCGCCGCCCAGGAGATGCCGCAGTTCGGCGATATGCGAGCGCAATCGGGACAGTTCCTCGGCAATGTCTATGCGCAATGCGAACAGGGAGCTTTCCTGAGCGATCCGGGCGGAGATTTCCTCGCCGCTGATGTGCGACAGGCCTTCGGGGCTGGCGGCCAGCAGTGCTTCCCGCAGCCGCGCCGCCAGCTTTTCCTGATGTTCGGCCAGCAGTGCCGGCAAGTCGCGCTCTACCGCATCGACAATGCCGCCGGCGACTTCGGCGCAGTCCAGCATCATTTGTGCGAGACGCTGGCCTTCGCGCTCGCGGGCGGCCTGAAGCTCCGCCAGCGCCTGCCGGGCGGCGTCCTGGCACATGGCCATCCAGGCCGGCCCGTCCATGCCACCATTGTCCACCCCGCGCGCCGCCGTTGAGAGTTCGGCAAGCGTGGGCGCGGGCGTATCGGGAATAAAGCGGCGGGCCATTTCCAGGCGGGATGCCATGTCAGCCAGGCGCGCTTCGTCCAGCTGCATTTCAGAGTCGGCGGCGGCTCGGGTGAAATTGACTCGCACATCAACTTTCCCCCTGCGAACATGCTGGCCCAGCAGGTCGCGGATGAGCCCTTCCGCTGCCCGCAGATCTTCGGGAATGCGAAAATTTACATCGAGAAAGCGGCTGTTGACGCTGCGAAACTCTATATTGACACTGCCGTGTGCCGATTCGGCGCGTGCGCTGCCAAAGGCAGTCATGCTGCGTATCATGAGGCGATCCTGTGCTTGATAAACGATAAGGGGTTGACCGCTCGAGCCACACCCAAAAAGGCATTGTAAGCGCCGCCACGGCAGAAGAAAGGAATATTGACTGCCCTGTTTCCGTGCCCCGCCGCCCTCGCCGCCAGCTTGCCTTGCGCCCAGGCCTTATTCCCAGGCATAAAGACCAGGCACCAAGCCCATGAAAAGCGTTCACCTGATGTACATAAAGAATATTTTGCTGGAATCTCTACCTGCATATCGATAGCTTTAGACCATCAGATGGACACTTGCGGCGGTTTGTCTTGACGCCATTTCCGCCCGATGGAACCATGCTTGCGCATAGGCGGCAGGCCCGGATGGCCCAGCGGGCTGACGCAACATGGTTTTTCTTTCTCTGATGACTACCAGCGCATACTCATGATCTCAAAGCTCGTTGCAAGCACGGCGCAGGCCCTGGCGGATGTGCCAGATGGCGCCACCATCCTGATCGGCGGATTCGGCGCCGCCGGACAGCCCGTGGAACTGATAGACGCCCTTCTCGAACAGGGTGCCAAGGACCTGACCATCGTCAACAACAATGCAGGCAATGGCACGACAGGTCTGGCGGCGCTGCTGGCCGCGGGCCGGGTGCGCAAGATTGTCTGCTCGTTTCCGCGTCAGGCGGATTCCCAGGTATTCGACGGCCTGTATCGCGCCGGGAAGATCGAGCTTGAACTGGTGCCGCAGGGAAACCTGGCCGAACGCATCCGCGCAGCCGGCGCGGGTATTGGCGCTTTCTTTACCCCCACCGCTTACGGCACCCCGCTGGCGCAAGGCAAGGAAACCCGTGAAATCAACGGTCGCCAGTATGTGCTCGAATATCCCTTGCATGCCGACTACGCGCTGATCAAGGCGGACCGCGGCGATCGCTGGGGCAACCTGACATATCGCAAGACGGCGCGCAACTTCGGGCCCATCATGGCAAGCGCGGCCCGCATTGCGGTCGCGCAGGTGCGCGAAATCGCCGACCTGGGGCAACTGGACCCGGAAAGCATTGCCACCCCTGGTATTTTCGTCAAGCGCGTGGTCAAGATTGGCGCCACCCTGGCCAAGGAGCAAGCATGAGCAGCAAACTGACCCGCGACGAGATCGCCGCACGCGTGGCCAAGGATATTCCCGAAGGCGCCTATGTCAACCTGGGCATCGGCTTGCCTACGCTGGTGGCGAACCATCTGCCCGCCGACCGTGAAGTCATTCTGCATACCGAAAACGGCATGCTGGGCATGGGCCCCGCCCCCGCAAAAGGCGAGGAAGACCCGGACCTGATCAACGCCGGCAAGCAACCCGTCACCGAGCTGCCCGGCTGCGCCTTTTTCCATCACGCGGATTCGTTTGCCATGATGCGCGGCGGCCATCTGGACATCTGCGTACTGGGTGCCTTCCAGGTTTCAGCCAAAGGCGACCTGGCGAACTGGCATACGGGCGCGCCCGACGCGATCCCCGCCGTGGGCGGCGCCATGGATCTGGCCATAGGCGCCAAGAGTGTGTTCGTGATGATGGAGCTGCTGACCCGAGACGGCAAAAGCAAGCTGGTTGCCGATTGCAGCTACCCGCTGACCGGCGTCGGCTGCGTGTCTCGCGTCTACACCGACATGGCTGTGTTCGACATTACGCCAGAAGGCGTGACCGTGACCGATCTGTTCGGCGACACCAGTTTTGAAGCGCTCCTGGAAATTACCGGACTGCCCTTGAAGCTGGCGCAGTAAGCGCTGCGCATGCGCGGAGGCGAGATCTGCCGGCTTGGCGCTACAATGGCCCATTCTCCGGGGCCTGGCCCCGCGCCGCACATACATCCAGGTACATGATCTCTCGCCTCCGTCTTGTTTTCGACAATTTCACGCTGATACTGATCGCTGTCGTCGCCGCAGCAAGCTTTCTGCCGGCGCACGGCGTCGGGGCGGTCATCTTCGACTGGATCACCAACCTCGCAATCGCCCTGCTCTTCTTCATGCATGGGGCCAAGCTTTCCCGTGAGGCTATTGTTGCCGGCGCCATGCACTGGCGCCTGCATCTGGTGGTGTTTGCCTGCACCTTCATACTGTTTCCCCTGCTCGGGTTGGCGCTTCGGCCGCTGCTGCTGCCCCTGCTTGGCGAACCGCTGTTCATCGGGGTGCTGTTCCTGTGCGCCCTGCCGGGCACGGTGCAATCGGCCATTGCCTTTACCTCGATGGCACGTGGCAATATCCCCGCGGCTGTCTGCAGTGCGTCCGCTTCCAGCCTTATTGGCATTGTCCTGACACCTCTCCTGCTCAAGCTGATGGCAGGCACGGATGGCAGCGGATCTACGTCCACGCTCGAAGCTATCTGGCATATCAGCGTTCAGCTATTGCTGCCATTCCTGGCGGGCCACCTGATGCGGCCGTGGATAGGCGGCTGGGTTGACCGAAACCGCCGCTGGCTGAAAAACGTAGATCAAAGCTCCATACTGTTGGTGGTCTATACGGCATTCAGCGCTTCGGTCATTGACGGCCTGTGGAAGCAGGTTCCGCCCATGGCCTTGCTGGAGCTGACCATCGTCTGCGCCATCCTCCTGGCCATCGCGCTGGTGGCGACCATGCGCCTGGCGCGTGGCATGGGTTTCTCTGTTCAGGACGAGATCACGATCGTCTTCTGCGGCTCCAAGAAAAGCCTGGCCACAGGGGTTCCCATGGCACAGGTGCTGTTTGCGGGCGCCGCCGTTGGCCCCGCACTTCTTCCCATCATGATTTTCCACCAGATCCAGCTGATGGTCTGCGCGGTCATGGCCCAACGCTATGCTCGCCGTGGCGAGCAGTTGGCCACAGCCTGAGCGCCAGGGCGCTGCCCAGGCGCGGGTGAACAATCCAGACTTTGTCCTTTTTTTCCGCACTCACACCATGCCCACCGCCCTGTTCATCCTAGGCCATGCCGGCGTCGGCAAATCATTCCTCACGACGCATTTTGTCCAGTCGCAGCGCGCGCTCGGGCGCAGCTGGTGTGTGCTGGACAAAGATGTGGTGAGCGAATGCTGGTCGGGGCCGCTGCTGCAGGCGCTGGGCTTCGATCCCGATGACCGTGACAGCCCGGCATTCAAGGAACACGTACGCGACCTGGGCTATCTGAGCACGCTTCGCATAGGACGGGATCAGCTGGAGGCGGGTCTGGACGTGATTTTTCCGGGTCCCTGGAACCGCGAACTGGCCTCAGGCGCGCTTTTCTCCGCCGCGGCCTTGGGCCTGCCGGGTGAAACCCGGCTGCGCCATGTGTGGCTGGATTTGCCCGAGGCTGTCCGGCGCGAGCGCATCGTGCAGCGCGGCGATCCGCGTGATCGCTGGAAACTGGATAACTGGGAAGCGTATATCGCCCCGCTCAGGCAGCCCAGGGCTGTGCTGGAGGGCAGTGTCGAATCGCTGGATGCCAGCCTGCCGCTGGCCCGCCAGCTCGAAATGCTGCGGGCGCTGGCAGGCTGAGCCCGCAGATCTCTCAGGCAGCCTGACCGCTTGCCGTGCCTTTGGCGCGTTTTGTCGGATGAGCCGAAGGCGCGGCTGTGGCGCCGGCCCGCGACGCACCGGGCGAAACCGGCATCCCAGGCGCCAATGTGCCGTCTACAGGCAGAGCGCCGGCATCGCCTTCTGGTGTCCCGTCTTCGGGCGCCACATCCTGGCGCAGCGCCGCCATGGATGCCTCGGCAACTTCGTCATGCGCCACTGGCTTGACTGCGGGAAATTCCCCTTCATGTATCCATTCACGCCAGACGGCCACCAGCAATGCCATCAGAACCGGCCCCACGAACAGGCCCACCAGGCCCATGGTCTGCACACCGCCGACCAGGCCAAAGAATGTCGGCAGGAACGGCAGCTTGACCGGCCCGCCGACCAGACGCGGCCTAAGCGTCTTGTCGACAATAAAAAGCTCTATCGTGCCCCAAAGAAAGAGCCCAAGGCCCGCCATGGCATGGCCTGACCCAACCAGGTAAAGGGAAACAAGCGTAAAGCTCAGCGGCGCGCCGCCAGGGACCAGCGCCATGAAACCCGTCACCACGCCCAGCAGCACCGGGGACGGCACGCCCGCGACCCAGTAGGCTATGCCGAGCACAAACCCCTCGCCCAGGGCGATCATGCCCATGCCGGTGACAGTGGAGTTGATCGTCGCGGGAACCACGCGGGAAAACCGCTGCCAGCGGCCCGGAACGATGCGCTCGCCCGCGATGTCGAGCTGGGCCAGTATTCTTGCGCCGTCCTTGTAGACAAAGAACAGCGTGATCAGCATGAAAATGACCGTGAGCAGCAGGCGGAATACATCGCCGGTGGCCGACAGCAGCATGCGATAGATATTGCCCAGATGCTCGCCGCTGACCAGCTCCACGAATTCGCCCAGCGCGTGCGGCTCCCCCAGATAAGTGGCCCAGTATTTGGCCAGATGTTCGCCGATGATGGGCAACGCTGGTATCCAGGGAGGTGTTGGCATGCCGTCGCGGTTGGCGGCCAGCATCCATCCGATGAAGCCGCTGGCCTCCCGGATCGCATAGGTCAGCGCGAGGGAAAGCGGCACCACCAATACCGTGATGACAATAAGCAGCGCCAGCGTGGCCGCAAGCGGCTCCGAGCCGCCGCAGCGGCGCAGCAGCCGCCGGTATAGCGGCCAGCTTGCCAGGCTGATGATCAGGGCGGCCAGCACCGGGACCAGGAAGCCCTTCAGGAAATAAAGCCCGACCAGCACAACCAGCACCAGCAGCCAGCGCGCAATCAGGTTTGCAGGCAGAACAGGTTGCATGGCTAGAAAATGCCCGGCGCGAAAGCGCGAGAATAAGAGTGTTTCATTTTTCGACAATAGCATGAAAATGCGTCGGATCTGGCAAAAAACCATGGCAGACACGAGGCGAGGGTTGGCGGTATCCTAACGGCACGCACACTGCTTGAGGGAGGTATGGATGCATTTGCCCGCCAACGCAAATTCCCGCTGGACACTGGACAATGTTCCCTACGGGGAAATCGATATCGACAACGTTCGTGGCAGCGAGGATATTTTTTATCTGGTCACGGCGGCATCTTTCATTGAAATCGCGGCGGACCTCTATACAGACAACCTGATCGCCTATTTCCAGGGCGACGAAGACGTGACCGACTGGCTGGCCCGGCGCTGGAAGCCCGAGGAGATCAGGCATGGGCATACCTTGCGCGGCTATGTGCGCCATGTGTGGCCGGAATTCGACTGGCAGCGCGCCTACGATGGCTTTTTTGAAGAATATTCCCGCCAGTGTACTGTGGACGAGTTCGAGCCGACGCGCGGCCTGGAAATGGTGGCGCGCTGCGTCGTCGAGACAGGCACGGCGACCTTCTATCAGGCGCTCGGGGATATCGCCAGCGAGCCCGTGCTTGCCGGCATTGCAGCCAGGATCCGCGCCGACGAGGTGGGCCATTACAAGTATTTCTATCGCTTTTTCCGCGCCTATGCCGAGCGCCAGCCGGAGGGGCGGCTGCGCGTGCTGGCGGCCCTTCGGCGCCGTCTTGTCGAAGCACGCAATGATGATGCCGAATGCGCCCTGCGACATGTCTATCGGGAACGCATGGGCGCCACAGGAGATGGGCTGCAGGCGCTGAACAGCCGCCTGACATCCGCCGTCAAGCGGCACTATCCGATAGACATGGCGGCCAAGATGCTGTTGCGGCCGCTGGCTTTGCCGGCGCCGCTTGCGCGTTTTCTGGAAGGGCCTGTGGCGCGCGTGACAAGCAGGATCATACTGTAGCCGCCATGATGCAGCCGCCATGACGGCTCAGGCATTCGCGGCCTCGGCGCATGGGTTCGCGCCACCACTGCCCGCGTACATCAGCCGTCTGTTTCTCCGGCTTTGGCCGCGGCGGCTTGGCCAGGCAGATCCCACCCTCCTCCTATGGCGCGCACAAGCGCCACGGCCGCGAGAGCGCGTTCGCCGTCCAGCCTGACGGAGGCCTGCCGCTGCTGCAAGACGGCGCGGTCCGCATCAATGACATCCAGGTATGCAACCGATCCCTCCCGATACTGGATGCGCGACAGTTCTGCTGCCCGCTCGGCGGAACGCACCGCTTCATCCCGCACACTGGTCTCCTGGCCCAGGATACGCAAGCCTGACAGCGCGTCCTCCACCTCGCGGAAAGCGCCCAGCACCGTTTGCCTGTAGGCGGCCACATCCTCCTCGTAGACCGCCCTGGCCTGATCCAGTTGCGCATCACGCCGACCCGCGTCAAAAATGGGCAGCGACAGCACGGCGCCGGCCAGCGGACCCAGCAAAAACGTCCTGCTGCTCCATTCGAAAAGATCAGACAGGTGCGCTGACTCGTAGCCCAATGCGCCCGTGAGCGTCAGGCGAGGAAAGAAAGCCGCCCGTGCCGCCCCGACCCGTGCATTGGCCGCCGCCATGGCGCGCTCGGCCGCGGAAATATCGGGCCGCCGTTCCAGCAGCGATGACGGCAGCCCGGCTGGTATGGCCACATCGACTCTGCCCAGCGGGTCGGCGGACAGGGAAAACGAGGACGGCGCCTCACCCAGCAAAATGGCCAACGCATGTTCCGCGGCGGCCCGCTGCCGTTCTATGGCGAGCGCCTGGGCGCTTGCGGCGGAAAGCTCAGTCTGCGCACGGGCCAGATCCAGTTCGCTGATGTCTCCCGCATCATAGCGTTGCTGCACGAGCGCCAGAGTTTGACGGCGCAGTGCAATGGTCTGCGCATAAAGCGAGCGCTCCGCATCCAGTCGGCGAATCTGGAAATAGGTCTGGGCCACATCAGCCTGCATGGCCAGGCGCACGGATTCATACAGCGCGGCGCTTTGCTGCGCATCAGCCAAAGCGGCCTGCGCACCCGCCGCCACGCGTCCGAAAAGATCAGCCTCATAAGAGGCGCTCAACTGTGCGCGCCAGAAGGTCTGCGGCGCATTGTCCGCGTCCTGGGACAAGCCCATGGCCGCATTTGAACGGCGTTGCCGCGTAGGACCAAACCCCGCGTCAACCTGTGGGTAGCGATCGGCCTGCGCCTGCCGGCTCAACGCCCTGGCCTGCGCGACACGCGCCGCGGCGGCCTTCAGATCCTGGTTGGCTTTCATGGCGCGCGCCTGCAGCGCATCCAATGTATCGTCAGCAAAAATTGCCCACCACTTGCCTCGCGCAAGCGCATCGGCAGGCTGGGCCGCCTTCCACTGTTGCGCAGCTTCCGGTGAAAGTGTGGCTTCCTTGAAAGCCGCCGGTATATCCATGGCCGGGGTTTCATACACCGGGCTGGTCGCGCATCCCGCCAGCGCCAGTGCCAGGGCAGCCAGCGCGCCCGGACGAAGCAGGCGTTTATTCATCAATGTCATCTGTCAGATCCAATCAATTCAGGACATGGTCCTATGCCATGGGTGTCCAGGTTCAAGGCTGCGCGGCGGACGCCGGCATGTGCCCTGGCTGTGCCGCCTGCCCCGCCGCGCCATCCCGCTCATGCGAGGGGCGCACGCGGCGCAGGGCCACGTAGAAAACCGGCGTGAGGAACAGACCAAACAGCGTCACGCCCAGCATGCCGAAGAACACTGCGATACCCATTGCGTGGCGCATTTCAGCACCGGCCCCACTGGACAGCACCAGGGGCACGACACCCATGATGAAGGCGATGGAGGTCATGAGTATGGGCCGCAAGCGCAGACGGCTGGCTTCAATGGCGGCCTCGCGCGCCGTCAGCCCATGACGCTCCAGCTCACGCGCGAACTCCACGATCAGGATGGCGTTCTTGCATGCCAGCCCCACCAATACCATCAAGCCTATCTGGGTAAAGATGTTGTTGTCGCCCTGGGTGAGCCATACGCCAGCCAGCGCGGCCAGCAGGCTCATAGGCACAATCAGGATGACAGCCAGCGGCAGCGTCAGGCTTTCATATAGGGCGGCCAGAACCAGGAAAACCAGCAGGACGCTGATGGGAAATACCCAGAGGCCAGCGTTGCCTGCGAGGATTTCCTGGTAGGTCAGGTCAGTCCATTCAAACTTCACCCCTCTCGGCAGCACTTCGTTTGCAATACGCTCCGCAGCATCCTGCGCTTGGCCTGACGAATAGCCCGGCGCGGGGCCGCTGTTGATATCGGCTGCCGTATAGCCGTTGTAGCGAACCACCATCTCAGGCCCAAAGCCAGGCGTGACGTGCAGCAGCGATGAAAGAGGCACCATATCGCCGTCGCGGTTGCGCGTCTGCAGCTGCAGAATATCCTGAGGGCTGGAACGGTACGGCGCATCGGCCTGGGCACGTACCTGGTACACACGGCCGAACCGGTTGAAGTCATTGACGTACAGCGATCCCAGATAGATCTGCATGGTTTCAAATACATTGTTGACGGGCACGCCCAGCTGTTTGGCCTTGACGCGATCCAGCGAGACATCCAGCTGCGGTACATTGATCTGATAGCTGGAGAACGCTGGCCCGAGCTCGGGCGCTTTTGCCGCCTCGGCCATGAAGGCGCGCGCCACTTTATCCAGCTCCGCATAGCCCAGCGCTGCGCGGTCCTCTATCTGCAGCTTGAAGCCGCCCACCGTGCCCAGCCCCATGACCGGCGGCGGAGGAAACACCGCGATATAAGAATCAGAAATTTCGGCATACTTGCCATTCAAGGCGGCGGCAATACTGCCTGCGGACAGGGTGTCCTCCTTGCGCTCGTCAAAGGGCTTGAGCGTCACAAATACAATGCCGGCGCTGGAGCTGTTGGTAAAGCCATTGATGGACAGCCCCGGAAACGCAATGGCGCTTTCCACGCCAGGCTGCTTCAGCGCAATATCACTCATGCGGCGAATCACCTGTTCCGTGCGATCCAGCGAAGCTCCGCTGGGGAGCTGGGCAAAGCTGATCAGGTACTGCTTGTCCTGAGCCGGCACAAACCCGCCAGGAACCGCCCAGTAGAGCGCGGCAGTGGCGCCCAGCAACACTGCATACACTGCCAGCGATGCGCCTTTGCGCCGCAAAAGCCCGCTCACGCCGGTTGCATAGCGTCCGGAGGAACGTTTGAATACGCGATTGAATCGCTCAAAGAATCCGCCCAGCACCTTGTGCATCAGGCGGGTCAGCCAGTCGGGCGCATCTTCGCGCCCTTTCAGCAGCAAAGCGGCCAGCGCCGGGGATAAGGTCAGCGAGTTCACAGCCGAAATCACCGTGGAGATCGCGATCGTCATGGCAAACTGCTTGAAGAACTGGCCGCTCAGGCCCGTCATGAAGGCCAGCGGCACGAACACCGCAACCAGTGTCAGCGCAATCGCTATGATGGGGCCGCTGACTTCGCGCATGGCACGATAGGTTGCCTCGCGCGGGCTGTAGCCCTCCTCGATATTGCGCTCTACGTTCTCGACCACGACGATAGCGTCATCCACCACAATGCCAATGGCAAGCACCAGGCCGAACAGAGACAGTGCATTGATGGTGTAGCCGAACAGCAGCATCAGCGCGAATGTGCCTATGATGGAAACGGGCACGGCCAGCAAGGGGATGATGGAAGCGCGCCAGGTCTGCAGGAACACAATCACCACGATGACCACCAGCGCGATGGCCTCGAGCAGCGTCTTGATGACGGCGTGAATGCTCGCGCGCACAAACTGCGTTGGATCGTAGGCAATCTGATATTCGAGCGACGAGGGAAAATCCGCCGACAGCTCCTGCATCGCGGCGCGCACCTGATCCGATACCTCCAATGCATTGGCGCCAGGCGATTGCATGATGCCCAGCCCGACAGCTGGCTGGTTGTCCAGCAAAGACCGCAGGCCATATTCCGATGCCGCCAGCTCCACCCTCGCCACATCACCCAGGCGCGTCACTGCGCCGCCAGGTTCAGTCTTCAGGACAATGTCGGAAAACTCCTCCTCCGTCTGCAAGCGGCCGCGCGCATTCACCGATAGCTGCACGGCTGCGCCTGGCGCCGGCGCCGCGCCAATCACGCCAGCGGCAACCTGAACGTTCTGTTCCCGGATCGCGGCGACGGCATCGCTGGCCGTCAGGCCATGCTCGGCCATCTTTGCCGGATCAAGCCAGACGCGCATGGAATAATCGCCGGCTCCCCATATCTGGACTTCGCCAACGCCGGGAATTCTGGCCAGCCTGTCCTTGACGTTAAGCACAGCGTAATTGCGCAAATAGGTTGCGTCGTAACGGTCATCTGGCGACACGAGATGGACCACCAGCGTCAGGGTGGGCGAGGTCTTGATGGTGGTCACCCCCAGGCGCTGCACATCTTCCGGCAGGCGCGGCAAGGCCTGCGAGACACGGTTCTGTACCAGCTGCTGGGCCTTGTCCGGATCCATATCCAGCCCGAAGTTCACAGTGATGGCCAGATTGCCGTCGCTGTTGGCCTGGGACTGCATGTAAAGCATGTTCTCGACGCCGTTGATGGCCTCTTCCAGTGGCGCGGCTACCGTCTCCGCAATCACTTTCGGATTCGCCCCAGGGTACTGGGCGCGAACCACCACGGAGGGCGGCACCACCTCGGGATATTCGGAAACAGGAAGCTGGAAAACCGCCAGCAGGCCCGCCAGCAGAATCAGCACCGACAATACGCCCGCGAAAATCGGCCGGTCGATAAAGAATTTCGAGATATTCATTGAACAAAGCCCAAAGGAAAACGGCGGCTATCTAAGCGAGACGGAAATCAGGAGGGAGAAGATGTTGCGGCGGCCGAGGCCAGTGCCGGGCGCGGGCTGACCGGATCGCCCGGACGCACATGCTGCAGGCCGCTGACCACGATGCGCTCGCCGGGCGTCAGGCCCTGCTCTATCACCCGGCGACCGGCCTGTGAGGCCCCCAGGGTGACCTGCCGGTATGCCGTCTTGTTGTGCTCATCGAGCACAAGCACAAAGCGTTTGTCCTGGTCCGTGCCTATCGCGGCCTCGTCCACCAGCACAGCCGGACGCGCCGCGCCGCTGCCCACATGAATGCGGGCATAGAGGCCCGGCAGCAAGCGTCCGTCGGTGTTGTCAAACACTGCCCGCGCACGGATCGTCCCTGATGACGGGTCCAGGCCATTGTCCACAAAGGCGATGTGCCCTTTGCGGGGATAGCCCTCCTCGTCCCCCAGGCCGAGCCGCACAGGCACATCCTCATTGCCCGGCCCACGCGCCCGCCCCATGAAATGCAGAAAGCTTTGTTCATCCATATTGAACGATGCATAGAGCCGGTCCACCGACACGAGGGTGGTCAGCTCAGGCGCGCCGGCGCCAGCCTGCACCACATTTCCGAGCGTCACCTCGGCGCGTGAGACACGTCCAGAGATCGGCGCCCTGACCTCGGTGTGCTCCAGGTCCAGCCGGGCCGCCCGCAACGCCGCATCAGCCGCGGCCTCATCCGCGGCAGCGATGTGCGCCGCATTGCGCTTTTGCGCAAGATCGCTCTTGGCAATGGCATTGGCGGCAAGAAGCCTCTGACCACGCTGCAGTTCGGCCGCCGTGTAGGCCTTGCGGGCCTTTGCGGCGGCAAGCTGTGCAAGCGCCCTGTCGACCGCCGCCTGATAGGGGCGCGGATCGATGGTAAACAGCACATCGTCCTTGTTCACCAGCGCCCCATCCCCGAAATGGACCGCGATCAGCGTGCCCGACACCAAGGGCCGGACACGGACGCGATCCACCGCCTCGAGCCGGCCTGAATATGCGTGCCAGTCAATGACCGGCTGGCTGTGCACGACGGCAACCTCTACCGAAGCCGCCTGGGGCTCATGCGCCGGGGCGGCCTGTGCGCCGCCTCCATGCAGGCGGTAGGCGACGCCCCCCGCAACCGACAGAATGGCGACGGCAAGCAAAAGCTGGTATTTGCGCGACGGGTGCATGACTGAGAATTCCTTGCGAATGTTGGCGCTGTCACGGGCAGAGAAGCAATATCCTTCCTGTCTGCCCCCAGGGCCGGGTATGCGAAGCGAAAAAGAGCAGGTATTATTTGTTTTTTGCAAAAATCGATAAATACAGTTTTTTCGCGAACACTGTTCGTGCAATTCAAACAATCAGTTGAGGCTCCCGTTCTGGCGCATTCAAAGGCCTGCCCGAGCCCCATGGTGCGAATTCGCCCCAAAAGGGCAAGCATCTGACGGAGAACAACATGGATCGCTTCCAGGCCATGCAAGTCTTTACCCGTGTCGTCGAAGCCAATAGCTTTACCCTGGCCGCCGACAATCTGGGGCTGCCACGCTCCACTGTCACAACCACCATCCAGAGTCTGGAACGCACACTGCAGGTCCGGCTGCTGAACCGCACCACGCGCCGCATCAGCCTGACCCCCGACGGCGCCTCGTATTACGAGCGCTGCGTGCGTATCCTGGCCGACATCGAAGATGCCGAAGCCTCTTTTCGCGATGTCACGCAAGGTCCGCGCGGAAAGCTGAGAATCGATGTGCCGCCTTCCATCGGACGCCTGATTCTGGTGCCCGCCCTGTGCGATTTCCACCAGCAATATCCGGACATCGAGCTTGCGCTTGGCATGGGCGACCGGCCCGTCGACATGGTGCAGGAGGCGGTGGACTGCGTCATCCGTGTCGGTGAGCTGGAAGACTCGTCCATGGTTGCGCGACGCATCGGAACGTTTGAATTCGTCACCTGCGCCGCGCCGGACTACCTCGAACGGCACGGGGAACCGGCCAGCATCGACGACCTGGCCAAGCATCAGGTCGTCAATTACTTTTCAAGCCGCACCGGACGCATTATCGACTGGAGCTATACGGTCAAGGGCAAGCCTGTCGACATCCCCTTGCAAAGCGTCGTGTCCGTCAACGATGCGGAAGCCTACGTCACCTGCGGGGTCAAGGGCTTTGGCTTGATCCAGGTTGCGCGCTACATGGTCGCGCCGCTGCTGGAGTCTGGCGCGCTGCGTGAAGTGCTGTCCGACATACGCGCGCCCTCCATGCCGATTTCAGTGGTCTATCTTCACAACCGGCATCTCTCGCCCAAAGTGCGTGTTTTCGTGGACTGGATCAGCGAGCTGTTCCAGCGCTGCCCGCTGCTGTCGGGCAGCATGCCAGGCGCGTGCATTGACACCGAATGCAAGTTTGCCGGCGAAACAGGGACAGCCGATACGATACGCGGTATGCTGCGGCATCGTGAAGTCGAGGACGCTATCCTCTAGGCAGCAGGTTTCCCAGCGCAATGAGAACAAGAACCGCCCCGCCCGAAGCTATTGAATCGCCCTACGCCTGGGCCAGGCTCGTGGTGTCGCTGATGCTGATGACCATAGGCGGCGTCGGCATGTATTCCATTACCGTCGTGCTTCCGCACATTCAGGCTGACTTCGGCATCACCCGCTCCGACGCCTCGCTGCCTTATACGCTGACCATGGTCGGATTCGGCCTGGGCGGGATACTGATGGGCCGGCTGTCCGACCGCTATGGCGTCATCGCGCCCATACTCGTGGGCGCTGCCGGCCTGGGCGCGGGTTTCATGCTGGCCGGTTCGACGGGCAGCATCTGGGCGTTCAATCTGTGGCATTGCCTCCTGGTCGGCGCATTCGGCTCCGCCGCCTCGTTTGCGCCGCTTGTGGCTGACAGCACCCAGTGGTTTGTGCGCCGCCGGGGCATAGCGGTGGCCGTATGCATGAGCGGCAATTATCTGGCCGGCGCCATATGGCCGCCTGTAATGCAGCATTTCATCGAGCAGTCGGGCTGGCGCCAGACCTATATGGGCATCGGGGCATTCTGCCTGGTTTCCATGCTGTCGCTGGCCTGGATTCTGCGTCCCCGCCCGCCTGTCGTCAACATCGATGCGCGCGGCACCGAAGGCAGCCGGACGGTTTCGCGCTTTGCGCACGAGGTGGCGGCTTCCGATCCCGCCCGCCCCCTCGGCTTTTCGCCTGGCGCCCTGCAAGGCTTGCTGTGCATTGCGGGCGTCGCCTGTTGTGTGGCAATGGCCATGCCCCAGGTGCATATCGTCGCGTATTGCGGCGACCTGGGTTTTGGCGTGGCGCGCGGCGCAGAGATGCTGGCGCTGATGCTGGGCCTGGGCATTGTCAGCCGCCTTGCATCGGGCTGGATTTCCGATCACATCGGCGGGCTGCGCACACTGCTGCTTGGCTCGGCCCTGCAAGGCGTGGCCCTGTGCATGTTTCTGTTCACCAAGGGGCTGGTGTCCCTCTATGTGGTCTCGGCGCTCTTTGGCCTGTTCCAGGGCGGTATCGTGCCCTCCTATGCGCTCGTGGTGCGCGAATTTTTCTCGCCGCGTGAAGCCGGCGCGCGCACCGGCACGGTACTGATGGCCACGCTGTTCGGCATGGCGCTGGGCGGATGGATGTCGGGCGCCATATATGACCTGAGCGGATCGTATCGGGCGGCATTTCTCAACGGCATCGCATGGAATCTGCTCAACGGCGGCATCATGATCATGCTGATATTGCGCGCAAGACGCGGCGCGCAGGCAACGCTTGGGACAACCTGAGTTTGTCAAAGAGCTTGGCTTGCGATCCAGCCGATTAAAAATACTGTATTAAAAAACAGGAAAAACGTTATTTCTCGCAGGGATTTGTCGAAAACCTAAAAAAATACTTAAAAGAATCTTGTAACTATCTAATATAAAGCGGTTTTCTTGCTATCATCCTGCTTGTGTAGATATCTTGCCGCCGCCCGCCATGCCAGCCAATCACTGCTCCATCCTGCGCCGCTTTTCTTCCCTGGCATTGTTGCCTGTTTGCCTGGCTCTGGGCACAGGCGCCACCGCGCATGCGGATGCCCGCTTGCAGGAAGGCGCACAGGCGCGTTCAGGTGTGCATGGAATGCGCATCATCCATCGCCAGAATCTGCGTCCTGTGCATTACACCAACAGCACCGAAGGCGTAGTCAAGCGCGTCAGCCTCAGCCAGCCCAATGCGGAAGGCGGCATGCCTGCCCCGGATACCAAGCCCGGCCGTGATGTGCCCGACATTGAACCGCTGACAGGCAAGGCTGATTTGCAATCCGAGGTGGCCTATGTGCAGGACCTGGCCACGTCCGCCGTCTTGTATGACAAGAACAGCGACGAGGTGCGTCCCATCGCCTCCATATCAAAACTGATGACAGCCCTGGTGGTCGCCGAGGCGCGGCAGCCCATGGACGCCATCCTTCGCATTTCCGATGCCGATGTGGACAGGCTGCGCCATTCCCGCTCGCGCCTGAGTGTAGGCACCGAACTGAGCCGCGCCGACATGCTTCATCTGGCGCTCATGTCTTCCGAAAACCGCGCCGCGCATGCCCTGGCACGCTATTATCCGGGCGGCATGCCCGCCTTTGTACGCGCCATGAACGACAAGGCGCGCGCGCTGGGAATGCGCAACACCCATTTCGTCGAGCCTACCGGCCTGTCGAGCGACAATGTTTCCTCGCCGCGTGATCTGGTGCAGTTGCTCAAGGCCGTCAGCAAGCAGCCGCTCATCCATCGTTATACGACTGATGACCGCTACCAGATAGAAGCCAGCAACGGAAGGCAACTGGTATACAACAACACCAACCGGCTGGTGCGCAACGCAAACTGGGACATCAAGATATCCAAGACTGGCTTCATCAACGAAGCCGGCGAATGCCTGGTCATGCTCACCCGCATCGGTGAGCGCGACCTGGCCATCGTCCTGCTCAATTCCAGCGGCCGCTATTCGCGCATCGGCGATGCTGTGCGCCTGCGCAACCTGGTCGAGAACTCTCACATCATCGCCATGCTGTAAGCCGGGCGGCGTTTCGCATGTGTATCGCCTACCTGGCACTTTCCGCTCACCCCGACTGGCCGCTGTTCATCGCGGCCAACCGCGATGAATTCCATGCCCGCCCCTGTCTTGCCGCCGCGCCCTGGGCCAATCAGCCGGATATTATTTCAGGCATCGATGCCCTCGCGGGAGGCACCTGGCTGGGCGTGACGCGCAGCGGCCGCTATGCCCTGATTACCAACTACAGGGATCCGGCACGCGTCCTCGATGGCGCGCCCTCGCGCGGTGAACTCGTGAGCAGTTATCTGCGGGGAATCGAGCCGCCTCAGGACTACGTCCGCGCTGTCCAGGCGAAAGGCGCCGGCTATAACGGCTTTAATCTGATCGTCGGGGACCGGGACGCTGCATGGTATGCAGGCAACCGCGCAAGCCAGCCCCAGGCAAGATTGCTGGCGCCTGGACGCTACGTGCTTTCCAACCATCTGCTGGATACCCCTTGGCCCAAAGCCCGGCGCCTGCGCACAGCCCTGGACGCCTTTCCTCTGGAGGCGCTGGACCAGTCGCTGACACCTATTTTCGATGCGCTTCGAGACACCACCACGGCGCAGGATGCCGACCTGCCGGCTACCGGCTTGCCTCTGGAGCGTGAGCGCCTGCTGAGCAGCCCTTTCATTGTCAGCGACACGTACGGCACACGCTGCTCCAGCGTGCTTGCCATTCATGCCGACGGGCACGCAATATTCAGCGAAGTCAGCTACGATGAAACAGGACGCCAGACCCGGCGCCACGACTGGCCTTTTTCCACGCAAGGAAACTGACTGCAGGCCGGCACGGCATCTGCTGGGCGAGGAACACTTTTTGCAAACGGAGAACGTGATGAAAATCATGCAGACATCACACCGCCAGCCAACTGTTGCAGGCTTAGCCCCCCGGCTGGCCGGCGGCATGCTTGCGGCCCTGCTGATGCTGGGCGTGGCCCAGGCACAGTTGCCCCCGACCCAGAACATCAATGGCGTCGAGTATGTCAGCGGTGGCATAGGCCAGGAAGAATCAAGCGCATTCAGGCAGGCCAAGTCGCAATATCCGCTGGCCCTGACCTTTGCCACAGTCAGCGAAGGCAGCGCCGCTTCGCCTTTCGCCTCAAACGTTCAGGTCGTGATACGCAACAGGCAGGACGCCACGGTGCTCAATACAAATTCAGATGGCCCATATCTGCTGGCCAGGCTCGAGCCGGGCAGTTACAAGGTATTCGCCACCTATGAGGGCCAGACCCAGTCACGCGACATCACGATCAAGCCCAGCGGCACGCTCGATATCAAATTCACCTGGAAACGCCCCGCGTCAGGTCCCGATTGAAGCGCCGGGCCGGCGGCATGCGGCAGGAACCGCCCCTTAATGCAAGGAGCCGCCCGAGGAACCCTCCCCTTCCGGGCCGCCCTCCCGTGCGCGGATATCGTGCTCCAGGGATGACAGCGCGTCTTCCCAGCTGCGCAGCGGCACGCAGGTCTGCAGGCGCACAACCGCCTGCTTCACCAGGGCGTCGTGCAGCTCATGGCCTATGCCCGAAGCGACATCCAGTGTCGCGTCCCCCTGAAGCTCGCCCAGCCGCCGCAAGGTGGATTCCACATCATGCACGGAAACCTGCTGATCATTGGCGCCGTGGAAAAAATGCAGGATGGTAGAGGGCGGCACGTTGTCAGGCGGTGTGGCGTACAGGCCAGAAAATGCCAGGATGCGGCCTGCCAGATCGGGCTGAGCGTGAGCTGCTTCCAATGCCATGGAAGCGCCTTGGGAAAAACCTGCAATCGCCGTCTGCTGGCCCGTCAGGCCATACTGCCGCTGCAGGGACTGAACCATCTCGATGAGCCGTGACACCACCTGGTCCACGCGGCCAGCGTAATTTCCCTCATGCAGCTCAACAGGATCTATCCAGAAATACTCGCCCTCGGCCTCCGGGGCGCCGGCCGCTTTCTGCACAGGCGTCCTGTCTTCAAAGGCGTAGGGCAACACAACCATGCACGACGGAAAAGCCTGCTTGAGCGCATCGGCAAGCCGCATCAACTGCCTTGGGCCGGATGATTCCCCATGCAGCAAGACAAACAGCAGCTGAGGCTTCCCGTCCCGGGGAATATATACATAAGGCTGGGGCGTGCCCGCTTTGTCCCGCTTCATCATGGGCATAGAACTCCGTTGGAAACCTGTTTGTTCTTCATCAATAAAAAATTGTACGCTACCCGCCCTGCCGCATCTGTCTGCAGAGGCAAGCAATTGCAAATGCTTGCCGGTCAGTGAGGGCTGGAATGCATTTCCTCGCGGTCCGATTTATACTGTATTTTTGAACAGTATTCATGCAGAATGCGATGACGCATCTCCAGCCCCAGCATATACACCCTGCCCTATGGCGCGGCACACAGATGGCGCGCCCTGGACAGCCTACTGTCGGCACAGGTTTTTCAATGCTCGATGCCCAGCTACCGGGGCGCGGCTGGCCTCAAGGGGCCTTGATCGAGCTCATGCCCTGTCACGAAGGCATAGGCGAGCTGGCGCTGCTTCAGCCTGCGCTGCGCCAGCTGCCACAGGCCCGCAGCATCTTTCTGCTCAACCCGCCGCATCCGCCCCATTTTCATTGCTGGTTGAACTGGCAGCTTGCCGCACACCGCCTGCTCTGGCTTGCGCCGCAAAACATGGCTGACACGCTCTGGTCGGCCGAACAGATTCTGCGGCACGATGCCTGTGCCGCGCTGCTTTGCTGGGCAAGCCTGCCGCGTCTCACGACACTGCGGCGCCTGCAACTGGCGGCCCGGCAAAGCCAGGCGCTGTTTTTTATGCTGCGCCCGCCTTCGGCCGCCCGCCAGCCCAGCGCGGCAGAGCTGCGCCTGGCCTTGTACCCCACGGCCCTGGGTCTCAACATCCATATCCTCAAACGCAAGGGTCCTGCCTGCGAGCAAACCATTTCCCTGGCGCTCCACCCCGCCCGGCCCGCAAAAACATACACACGCCATGTCTCTCTGGATCAGCCTGTACCAGCCTACCCACAGCCTGGACGTCAGTTTTCCGCACTGGCCAGTTGACGCAGTAGCCGCAGTCCTGACCAAAGACAGGATAAGCGCTTGCACGCCAGCCGCCAGCGCCTTGGGCGTAGCGCCAGGCATGAGCGCCGGCAATGCCCAGGGCATGGCGCCCGGGCTGCAGCTCGCCCGCGATGATGCGCAGGCGCGCCAAAGACACCTGGAAGGCCTTGCCCTGGCAATGCTGCAATACACCCCCAATGTTGCCTGCGTTTGCGGGCAGGCGGTGATCCTGGAAGTACAGGCCAGCCTCAGCCTGTACAAAGGAGCAAGCGCCTTGTGCCGCCACATCCGCGCCACGCTGCGCGCCATGCATGTCCGGGCCGTCATGGGCATGGCGCCCTCGGCCCTGGGAGCCTGGGCGCTTTCGACCCAGGCTCGCGGCCGCAAGCGCGTACTGACCATGCGCAGCCTGGCCAAGAGGCTCGACAGCCTGCCCATATCCATACTGCCGGGCGCACAGGCCCACGCCGACTGGCTCGACGGCATAGGCTGCCGCAGCCTGCAACAGTTGCGCAGCCTTCCGCGCAAGGCCCTGCAGCAGCGCACAGGCCTCTTGCTGATGCAGGATGTCGATGCCGCCTATGGCCTGCGCCCTCATGATTTTCCATGGTTCGAGCCGCCCGACGTTTTCAGCAGCCGCCTGGAACTCATGGAGCACCTGGAACACACCGGCGCCATACTTGCCGCCGCAACCCATCTCATTGAACAGCTCTGCGGCTGGCTACGGGCCAGGCAGATGGCAGTGTCCAGCCTGGATCTGCTCATGCATCACGAAAAAGGACGGCATGCCTGCCCTCCCACCCGCATCGTGGTCAAACTGTCGGAAAACGCCTGGGAGCCTGGCGAGTTTGTCCATGTTTTGCAGGAGCAACTGCACAGGGTTGTGCTGGACGCTCCCGTCATTGGCCTGTCGCTCGATGCCAGCCAGCCGGTATCCCGCGTCACATCCAGCGGCGGCCTGTTTCCGGAGCCAGAGCAATGTCAGCGCCAGGAGCATCGGCTGCTGGATCTGCTGCGCGCCCGGCTCGGAGAGCACTGTGTGCGGATCAGCCAGCCCATGGCCAGCCATCTGCCGGAAGAAGCGAACCAATGGGTTGCGCTCGGGCAGCGAGAAGACAGACATGGCGCCCATGCCCTGCCGCCGCGCTTCGCAGCGCAGTCTCGCCCTTTCTGGCTGCTCAAGCAGCCTGTCGCGCTGGGCTTGCGCGGCAACAATCCCGTTTACAGAAATGCGGTTTTGCGATTGCTGCAAGGCCCTGAACGCCTGGAAAGCGGCTGGTGGGACGAGGCAGGCCACAGGCAGCGCGATTACTTCGTTGCCCAGGCCCCCCAGGGAGCACGCTACTGGATCTATCGCGCCCGCGAGGCATCCGGAACAGGCTGGTATCTGCACGGGCTGTTCGGCTAGGCCACAGGAAGGGGAAACAGCATGCATGCTTCGTCACTGGCCGATTATGCTGAGCTGGACTGCCTGTCCAGTTTTTCCTTTCTGCACGGCGCTTCCCATCCCGAGCATCTGGTCGTGCGCGCCGCCAGGCTCGGCTACCGGGCACTGGCCTTGAGTGACGAGTGCTCTCTGGCAGGCGTGGTGCGCGCGCATACCGAAGCCAAGGCGTGCGGGCTGAAACTGATCATCGGCAGCCGCTTCAATCTGGACGGCATCCATCTGATCATTCTCGCGCGCGGCGAGCAAGGCTACGGCGATCTATCCGAGTTGATCACCCTGGCGCGCCGCCGCGGCGAAAAAGGCAGTTACCAGCTCAGCCTGGACGATATTTCCGCACCGCCGCCAGGCTACGAACATCTGCGCGGGCTGGACGATTGCCTGGCCATTTTGCGGCCACCGCATCAAGCTGAGCCCGAATGGCTTGACAGCCAGCTTGAACGCCTGGGCGCCATCTTCCCCGGCCGCCTGTGGCTGGGTCTGGCCCTGCATCACGAACATGCGGATGCCCAGCACTTGTCCACGCTGGAAAGTGCCTCGACGCGCAGCGGAATTCCTCTGGTTGCGCTGGGGCAGGTCGAAATGCACCTCAGGTCGCGCCAGCCGCTGCATGACTCGCTTGCCGCCATTCGCCTGAAAAAACCTGTGTCGCAGTGCGGATACGCGCTCAAGCCCAATGCGGAGCATTACCTGCGCAGCCGCATGCGCCTGGCCAATATCTACCCCGCCCATACGCTCGCCCAGACGCTGGTTGTCAGCCAGGCCTGCACCTTCAGCCTGGATTCAATCCGCTATCAATACCCTCTGGAGATCGTGCCCAAAGGCATGACGCCATATGAATATTTGCGCAGTGAAACCCTCAAGGGCGCAAGCCTGCGCTACCCCAGGGGCATGAGCGAAAAGGTGCGCAGCCAGATTGAAAACGAGCTGCTCATTATCCAGGGGCTGGGATACGAACCCTATTTCCTGACGGTATACGACATCGTCCAGTTCGCGCGCCGCCAGGGCATTCTTTGCCAGGGCCGGGGCTCGGCCGCGAACTCGGCTGTCTGCTATTGCCTGCACATCACCGAGGTGGATCCCGAGGATGGAAACGCGCTCTTTGCGCGTTTCATCAGCAGCGCGCGCAAGGAGCCGCCCGATATCGACGTGGACTTCGAGCATAATCGCCGCGAAGATGTCATCCAGTACATCTATAAGAAATATGGGCGCGATCGCGCCGCGCTGGCGGCTGTCGTGAGCACCTATCGGGTGCGCAGCGCGCTGCGTGACACCGGCAAAGCGCTCGCGGTGGACCCCGACATCGTCGATCGCGTCGCCAAGTCTTTTCATTACTGGGATGGACGTCAGGGTCTGCTCGAACGTTTTGCCGACTATGGCCTGGATCCGGCCAGCCGCATTGCAAACCAATGGGCCTATCTGGCCGAAAAGCTGATGGGTTTCCCGCGCCACCTGTCCCAGCATCCCGGTGGTTTTGTCATCTCGCGCGGCAAGCTCTGCCGCCTCGTGCCCATAGAAAATGCCGCCATGCCGGATCGCAGCGTAGTGCAGTGGGACAAGGACGATCTGGACGCCATGGGCCTGCTCAAGGTGGATGTGCTGGCGCTGGGCATGCTGTCGGCATTGAACCGCTGCCTGAAACTGGCCGCCTGGCGCCAGGGCAGGCAACAGATGAGTATGCAGGATATTCCCGGAGATGATGCCGGCACCTATGCGATGATCCAGCAGGCCGATACGGTTGGCGTCTTCCAGATCGAATCCCGCGCCCAGATGAGTATGCTGCCGCGCCTGAAACCCAAGGTTTTCTACGATCTCGTGATACAGGTTGCCATCGTGCGCCCCGGCCCCATACAGGGCGGCATGGTTCATCCCTATTTGCGGCGGCGCGACGGGGTTGAGAAGGACACGCCTCCCACACCTGCCATCGGGGCGGTGCTCCAGCGCACCCTGGGCGTGCCTATTTTCCAGGAGCAGGCGATGCAGATTGCCATGGATGCGGCAGGTTTCAGCGCCGACGAGGCCGACGGGCTGCGCCGCTCCATGGCGGCCTGGCGGCGCAAGGGTGGCGTGGACAAGTACCGCGACCGTCTCATCGAAGGCTTGAAACAAGGCGGTTGTCTTGAGGGCTTTGCCCTTGCGCTCTATCGGCAACTGGAAGGCTTTGGCGAATACGGCTTTCCCGAAAGCCATGCGGCCAGCTTCGCCAAGCTGGCCTATGTCAGCGCATGGCTCAAACATCATGAACCCGAGGCCTTCCTGGCGGCATTGCTCAACTCCCAGCCCATGGGCTTTTATTCCCCCAGCCAGTTGGTGCAGGACGCCCGCCGCCATGGCGTGATCGTCCTCCCTGTGGATGTCACTGCCAGCGCGCTGGAAAGCACACTGGAATACCTTCCTGAAGACTCGCAGGCTCAGGCCTTGTCCCCGCCCGGCAGCAGGGGCGATGCACCCCGCCCCGCTGTGCGCCTGGGCCTGAACCGCATAAAAAGCCTTTCCAATGGAGCAGCCCAGCGCATTGAGGCTGCCCGCCGCCTGAGGCCTTTTGACTCGTTGCATGACTTGGCATTGCGCGCACAATTGAGCCGTCACGACATGGATGCGCTGGCTGGCGCCGATGCCCTGCGCCCGATGTCAGGCCATCGCGGCCTGGCTCACTGGCAGGCTGCCGCGCCGAAGCTCAAAGGCTTGCTGCGCACCGCGCCCATCCACGAAGATGCCGTCCCTTCGCTGGAATCTCCCTCTGAAGGACGGGATATTGCGGCTGACTACCACAGCCTGCGTCTTACCTTGAGAAGGCATCCGCTGGCGCTGCTGCGCGATACCCTGCAGGCCCGGCGCTTCACACCGGCTGCGGCGCTCGCGGCAGACTGCCCCGACCGCCGCCTGGCCCGCGCTTGCGGTATCGTCACTGGCCGGCAACGCCCTCAGACCGCCAATGGCATTGTATTTGTCTCGCTGGAAGACGAGACCGGCAATGTCAACGTCATTGTTCGCCCAGAACTGGCGCAACGCCAGCGCAAGGAACTGATGAGCGCCCGCCTGATGGGCGTGTACGGCATCTGGCAGAGGCAGTCTGGCATTTGCCACCTGATGGCTTCCCGGCTGGTTGACCTGACGCCGATGCTGGGCGATCTGCCCACGCGCAGCCGCAACTTCCATTGACCCGCAGTGCTGGCCAGGGAATGCCCTGCCGGCTGAACATCCATTAAAATATGCGCTTCTACAGTGAGGAATACATCATGGGCAGCCAGCTCAAGCAACAAATCTCCGATGCCGTCAAGACAGCCATGCGTGCCCGCGATAGCGCACGCCTGGGCACATTGCGCTTTCTTCAGGCCGCCATCAAGCAAAAGGAAGTCGACGGGCAAAAAGAGCTGGGCGATGCCGAGGTCACTGCCATTATCGAGAAACAGGTCAAGCAACGGCGCGAATCCATTGCCGCCTTTGAACAGGCTGGGCGCACAGAAAGCGCCGACCAGGAAAAAGCCGAACTGGCCGTGCTTCAGGAATTCATGCCCCAGGCGGCCAGCCAGGAGGAAGTCGACGCCGCCATTGATGCCGCCATTGCCCAGGTACAGGCTCAGGGCCTGACAGGCGGCGCAGCCATGGGTAAAGTCATGGCGCAGCTCAAGGCTGCACTGGCCGGGCGCGCAGACATGTCGGCGCTCTCGGCCCAGGTCAAGGCCAGGCTGGCCTGAGGCAAAGCGCTTTTATTTATACGTATAGGCAACGCATACCGAGGTGTCCAGCACGACTGAACGCTTCATAGCCTGCAGCGCCTGCTCGTCCCAGGGCTTATGCCCCCACACTGTATGCGTCACCCGAGTATGGCTCTTATCCACGGCCTGCAAATCCGTACGGGCCACCTCGGGGCTGCCCAGCGATCCTTTCACCGATACCCAGCCAGACTGCGTATTCGGATCGACCTTGGCATAGACATCGTAGCCGCCCGAACCGCGCAGGCACTCATCGGCCTGGTTCTGAGCGCGCAGATAAACGGTCTGGTAGCTGCGAGGCACGACATAAGTGACTTGGGGCGAATCGCCATTCTGGCTGATCCCGCCCACACAACCCGTCATCAGGACCGCCGCCCCAATACCTGCAACTAGCGCTTTCACCTTGGCCTCCGTAGCATCGATTTACTTTGCGAGGCTGCTCAAGCCCGCGCGGAAAGCCCGCCCTGGGCATTCCGCAGACATCAGCTCGCGTTTCGCGCAGCTGTGTCATCCCGAAAAGTTAGCATGCCGCGGCGTGCCGTGGTGAATTTTTTTCGCCGGAGCATCCGGCATCTTGCCTGCCGTGCGCGGCCAGCGCCGGGTAATCGATATAGCCCTGGGCTCCGCCCGTATAAAAAGTGGCGCTGTCCCAGTCGTTCAGCGGGGCCTGGTCGCGCAGGCGCTGAACCAGGTCAGGGTTGGAAATAAAGGCCTTGCCAAAGGCGACCGCGTCGGCATGGCCTCGGGCCACCGCATCGGCGCCCATGTGCGCGTCATAGCTTTCATTGACGATGACCGGCCCCTGGAACAGACGCTTGATCTCCGGGCCCAGCGTGGTGTCGCCGCGCGCCTCCCGCAGGAACAGGAAAGCGATGCGGCGTTCGCCAAGCGCCCTGGCAACCCAGGAAAACAGCGCCCTCTTGTCGCTGTCGTACATATCGTGCGCACCGCCAGCCGGAGACAAATGCACGCCTACCCGGCCGGAACCCCAGATCCCGATGCAGGCATCAACGACCTCCAGCAGAAGCCTGGCGCGATTTTCAATGGCGCCGCCATAGGCATCCCGCCGCTTGTTGCTGCCGTCATGAAGAAACTGGTCTATCAGGTAGCCGTTCGCCGCATGCACCTCAACACCGTCGAAACCCGCTTCCATGGCCTTGCGCGCGGCATCGGCGTAATCGGCCACGATACGGGCGATTTCCTCGGTATGCAGGGCGCGTGGCACCACGTAGGGGCGCTTTGGCCGAATCAGGCTGACGTGGCCCCCACAGGCAATTGCACTGGGCGCCACGGGAATTTCGCCATTGAGATATTCAGGATCGGATACCCGCCCCACATGCCAGAGCTGCAGGAAAATTTTTCCGCCGCGGGCATGCACCGCGTGGGTGATGCGCTTCCAGCCTTCCACCTGCGCATGACACCATATGCCAGGCGTATGGGGATAGCCCACGCCTTGGGGGGAAATGGACGTTGCCTCGGAAATAATCAGACCGGCCGATGCGCGCTGGCAATAATAAATGCGCATCATGTCGTTGGGGATGCGGCCCTCGGACGCACGGTTTCGTGTCAGCGGAGCCATTACAATCCGGTTGTCGAGTACCACGGATCCCAGGTGAACAGGATCAAATAAATTCGTCATAATCAAATCTACTGCCATCGGGCACAAAAGGCCACGACTGACTGACTGGCCTGGAACAAACCTGGATGAATCTCAGCCAACAAGCCAAAAATTCAATGTCCATAAGGGTTTTTACCAGAATTTCAGTTGTAATGCCAATGGAATATCGTATCGGCATCATGCCGCATCACAATGACTCAGGGAGTATCAATGGGACAGTTCGCCGTAATAGGCCTTGGGCGGTTCGGCTCGGCCGCTTCGCTCGAACTGATGAAAATGGGGCACTCCGTGCTGGGTGTCGACACCAGCGGCAAGATCGTGGACAAGTACGCGGATGCGCTGACCCGCGCTGTCATTGCCGATGTCACGGATCGCGCCGCGCTGCAGGAGCTAGGCCTGGATAATTACGATGTCGTCCTGGTGGCCATCGGCGAGGACATCCAGGCCAGCCTGGTCTGCGTGGTGCATCTGAAGACCATGGGCATCAAGACTATCTGGGTAAAGGCATCCTCGCATGCGCAGCACCTCATCCTGAGCAAACTGGGCGTAGACCGCATCATCCACCCCGAAGAGGAAATGGGCATACGTGTCGCCCAAGTGCTCAGCTATCCCATGGTCAATGACTACATTTCCATCGGCAAAGGAGAATTCGTGGTTGAAATCGAAGTGAGCGAACGGCTGGACGGCATGCCTCTGGACAGTGTGCTGAAAGAGGTCAGGGAAGCCATCCATGTTCTGGTCGTCAAGCGCAAGACACAGGTTACCGTGCATCCTCCCGCCGATTTCAAGCTGCAATCCATGGATATCCTGGTGTTGCTGGGCCAACTGACCGCGCTCAAGAATATTGCGCCCAAACTCGTCTGAACCATGCGCAACTGGTCACCGCTGCAAGGATATCAATCCTACAAGCGCATCCGGCGCACAGGCCTGCTGCGCGCCAGCCCGCCGATTGTGCTGGCTGCCGGCTTTCTGGTGCTGATTCTGCTGGGCACTGTCTTGCTGGCGCTGCCCTTTTCCAGCACACACCACATCAGCCTGCTGTCCGCCTTTTTCATGGCGACTTCCGCCGTTACTGTCACAGGCATGACGGTGATAGACCCGGCTGTCGATCTGTCTCACTTCGGGCAAATCGTGCTGATCCTGCTTGTCCAGCTCGGCGGCCTGGGCTTCGTCACCTTCGCTGTGGTGGCGGCTGTGACCCTGGGCAAGCGCATGACGCTCTCGCACCAGGCGCTGGCGCTCGAAGCATTCAACCAGACCAGCGTCAACAAGATTCATCGCACCGCTCTGTCGGTATTCCGCATTTCCATCATCATAGAGTTGACCAGCTGCATCATACTGACCCTTTGGTGGGCAAGAGACTACCCCTTTGTCACCGCACTGTATCGCGCCCTGTTCCATTCGGTTGCCGCCTTCAACAACTCGGGTTTTTCGCTTTTTCCAGCCAGCCTGGCACAGTTCGTTGACGACCCGGTCACTGTTCTGACGATCACAAGCTGCATCATCCTGGGCGGGCTGGGCTTTTCCGTCCTGAGCGATGCGGGCATCAAGCGCCGATGGGTCACGCTCCTACCCTATACAAAAATCATGATCCTCGGCACGCTGGCCCTGAACCTGCTGGGCTTTGCCGCTATCTGGCTGCTGGAATTCACCAACCCCGACACGCTCGGCCATCTGGGCTGGGGCGGGCAGGCGCTGGCTGCCTGGATGCAGTCTGTCACGACACGTACGGCGGGCTTCACAACCATCGATATCGTCCATATGAGCGACAGCTCGACCTTGGTCATGATGCTGTTGATGTTCATTGGGGGCGGATCGCTCAGCACAGCCAGCGGTATCAAGGTCGGTACTTTCGTGATACTGCTCGCCGCCGCATGGTCCTATGTATTCCATCGCAAGGAGGTTGTGCTGATGGGCCGGTCCATCTCGCCCGCCACGGTCCAGAAAGCGCTCGCACTGCTGCTTATCACCAGTGCGCTGGTTTTTGTCGGCACGCTGCTGATGACTGTTTTTGAACACCAGCCTTTCATCAGCATTCTGTTTGAAGTCATTTCAGCGGTCAGCACCACAGGACTGACGCGCGATCTCACCCCGCATCTGTCCGTGCCCAGCCAATTGCTGATCGCAGTGCTGATGTTTGCGGGCAGGCTGGGCCCCTTGACCCTGGTGTATAGCATTGCAACCCAGCAGCGCAGCCGCGTGCAATATCCCGAGGCCGAGTTCCAGGTCGGATGATCCCCCGCCCCACCGCCGCAAGGAAAATGCGCATGCAATACCGAGAGGGGTATCTCGGTATTGCGCCGCTGAAGGTGTTATCCGCGCCCAGGCTGTCAATGGACAGCAAGACCCGCGATGCGGAGCAAGCTGGCCAGCGGAGGAATACGGGACGCGGCATCTGCGACCGCGCCAGCGTCCACTCTTTCCAGCGGGGGGATTTGTGCAATGATGCTCACCCGCCCAAAGCGCTCCAGCGCCTCGCAATTGCCCGGCGACAGCGGACCATTCATCACCACCCCCAACACAGGCAGGCTGTGGGCGCGCATGGCATGCAGACTGAGCAAGGTGTGATTAATGGTGCCCAGCGTGCTGCGCGCGACCAGCACCATGGGCAAGGCCAGTTGGCCGGCCAGGTCGATCATCATGCGTTCATCGTCCAGCGGAACATATAGCCCGCCAGCGCCTTCAACCACCAGCGTCCTGTCGGTCGCGGGCAGGCGCAGCGCCGCAACATCCAGCTCGGCGCCCTCCTCTCTGGCCGCCGCCCAAGGAGCCAGCGGGGCTTGCAGCACGCTTGCCGGAGGATGCAATACATGCCTTCCCGGCCCCAGCAGCGCCGCGACCGTTCCCGTATCGTCCGGCGCGGCAGCCACGCCCGTCTGGAATGGCTTCCAGTAATCCGCACCCCATGCCTTGGCGAGAATGGCCGAAATCAGCGTCTTGCCGACATCGGTATCGGTGCCCGTCACAAATACACCCTGGGCTGGTTTGCGGCCAGGCAGGCTTTCTTTCATGCTGGCATCCTTATATCCGCCATATTCCGCTTGCTCTGTTCACTGTCCAGATCCCCCGGCGCCGCGCGACGCCAGAGACTGAAGGCAATCTGGTAAGAACAGCGCGCACCGGCTTGCTCGAACCGGGCGCAGACCTGCCGCAACTGCGGCACAGACAGCGGTCTGCTGCCTGCGCGCGGCATTGTGGCGCCGATGCCCTTGAGATCGCGCAAAAAAGCAATGGCGCTGCCGCACTCGTCCACAAACGCTTCCACCTGGACATCACCGGAGATATTGGGCAGCCCTTGCGGATGCAGCGCCGCCGCCTGTGGAAACTGGATCACAGCCGCGGGCAAACCCAGTGCCTCATGCGCCTTGCGCCACTCGGCAAATGTGCCTTGCACCGGTGCAGCCATCGCGAGGCAACCCGACGGCGCCAGCAGCTCGGCCAGCCGGGCCAGCCCCTTGCCTGGATCGCGAAACCACTGCATAGCCATGCTGGAGCAGATCAGATCAAAGCCTTCCGCATTCCTCAGCTTGATCTCCGGATGCTCTCCATCCATGACCTCGAAATGTGCCTTTTCCCCCAGTTGCACATTCTGGCGGGCCTGAGCCAGCATGGCGGGCGAAAGATCGGTAATAGTCCAATCCGCCTGCGGAAAGCAGGCGGCAAGCCTGCGCGTGAATACGCCTGTGCCGCATCCTATTTCCAGGATGCGCGGACGGGCAGGCAGGCTGAGTCTTGCAATGCGCGCCGCAAGCCTGTCGGCGACCATGCGCTGCACCCCCGCATGGCGCTCATAGCGCGCCGCGGCGTCGCCAAAGCGCGCACTGACGCCTGCGTGCTTTGGTGTTTCCCGCCCGGCCGGAAAGCCCAGCCCTTGCGCGGCGAGAAACCCGATGATGCGGGCCGCGCACCAGGCCGGGTTGCTTAATGGCAGCAGATGGCCTCCTCCAGGCGCCCAGGCAATGTCACACCCCTCGAAAGCATCGCGCGTCATGCCTTGCGTCACAATGGGATCCGCCTCCCCCGCCATTACCAGCAATGGGCCGGTGCGCTGGCGTTCCCGGCTTCTGAAATCTTGTGTCAGCATGGCGTCAAGGCCGCGCGCCAAGGCTTGCGGGTCCGGCTCCTTGTCCGCCGGGTCCGCGCCGCAGCGCCGCCGAAAGTCATCCACCACCGCTGCCGGCGAGGCCTGCAGCCGGGCCGCCATGCGCTGCAATACGCGAGGCGTGACACCATGAGGAAAGCCCGGCCCCGCACAGAAACGGGTAAAGCCGTTAATGCTGACCCAGGCGCGCACCCGCGCTGGCGCATGCGCCAGCGCATGCATGTAGCCGTAGGAATGCCCTATCATCACCAAGGGCCCAGCCGGCAGCTCCAGTTGCGCCTGTCCGGATGTGTAATACCCCATGTCCAGTGCCTGCTGAGGCCACGCGCCCAGCAGCTTGCGCAAGGGATCCCAGAAGTCGGCATCAAATGCCCAGCCATGCACAAACACCAGGGTAGGCACAGTGCTGAAGCTCGTTTTGCCGCCCGCCTGAGCAGCAGGCCTATCAATACCCATGCTCAACCTCCAGCTCCTCGGCCAATGCCCCCACCAGCACATCGATATCGGCACGCGTATGCGCCGCGCTCAATGCGATGCGCAACCGGCTCGTGCCGCGCGGTACGGTGGGCGGGCGTATGGCGCTTACCAGGACACCCCGTTCCAGCAGCCCTTGGCTCAGCGCCAGGGCATGGCGCTCGTCTCCCACCAGGACTGGCACAATCTGTGTGCTCGAGTCCCCCGTGTCTAGCCCCAGGGCACGCACCGCATCACGCAGATAATCGGCATTTTCCTCCAGCGCCGCCCGTTCGGCCCGCATGCCGGGAACAAGGTCGAGCGCTGCGTCAATCGCACCCAGGACGGCTGGCGGAAGCGCGGTTGTGTAGATAAAGCCTGAACAGACATTGATCAGGGTGTCGCATAGCGCCCGCGATCCGGCCACATAGGCGCCAAAACTGCCCATCGCCTTGCTGAATGTGCCCATCGATAGATGCACCCGTCCAGGCGCCAGGCCCGCCAGCCCCATGCCCGATGGCCCAAGAACACCAGTGGCGTGAGCCTCATCCAGATAGAGGAAAGCGTCAAATCGGCCCGCCAGTTCCGCCAGGCGGGGAACGTCGCAACGATCACCGTCCATGCTGAACACTGACTCTGTGACGATAATGCGGTGTCCGGGCTGGTGCGCCCGTGCGCGCAGCAAAGACTCAAGATGATCCAGGTCATTGTGGCGAAAACGGATCTGGCGCACGCCCGCCGCCCCGCAGCCCTGATGCAGGCTGGCATGGGCCAGCCTGTCGACATAGACCTGCGCATCGCTCCCCACAATCCGCAGCAAGGCCGGCAGTACCGCCGCATTGGCCTGCCAGCCAGATGAGAATAGCAGCGCTGCCTGCGTGCCTTTGGCGCGCGCGAGCCTGGTCTCGATCTCCATACATGGCTGGCTTGTCCCGCATACGAGGCGCGAGGCAGTGGCGCCGGCACCATGACGCCGGACGTAATCACATGCGCGGGCGATGATTTCAGGGCGCAAAGACAGGCCAAGGTAATCGTTGCTGCAGAAGTTCAGCAGCTCACGCCCACCGGCGCGGCTGCGGCCTGGCGCCATATGGTCGAAGGCACGTGTTTCGCGGCGAAGATTCCGCAGCTCGGCATCGCGAAGATACTGTCTGAATAGCGCATCGAATGCATCCATGGCGAGCCCTCAAAACCATCGTGACCGGAACATAAAATCAGAGTGATAATAGCAATAGCGTGTAAAGAAGCGCATTTTAGATGCATGTAGACAGAAGAAGAGAACATATTAATTTCCTTCAATATCGATCAACTTACACAAAGCGCCCTGCTTCACTCCTTAATCTTTGCTGGCCTATGCCGGCGCACATAATTGAAACAAAACATGTCAAATACCCCCATTCCCTGGCTGGTCGACGGCTATCCGCATATCTGGCTGCCTTATACGCAAATGAAGACCGCGGGGCCTCCCGCGCCGGTCACGCAAACACAGGGCTGCCGCATAGCGCTCGCCGATGGACGCAGCCTGCTTGACGGCATTGCATCGTGGTGGACCGCCTGCCATGGCTACAACCATCCGCATATCGCCCAGGCCATACGCACCCAGCTCGATCGCATGCCTCATGTCATGTTCGGCGGGCTTGTTCACGAACCAGCGCTTGGGTTGGCAAAGCGGATTTGCTCGCTGCTGGGCCCAGGCCTGGATCGCGTCTTTTTTACCGAATCAGGCTCGGTTTCCGTCGAGGTTGCTCTGAAAATGGCGCTGCAGTACTGGTTCAATCAGGGAGAACCGGAGCGCAGGCGCATCATTGCGTTTCGAGGGGGCTATCATGGCGATACGTTCGGCACCATGACGGTATGCGATCCGGATGTGGGCATGCATGCTGCATTCGACGGCGCCCTGCCGCGACAGGAAATCGTTGCGCTGCCTACGGATGAGGAAAGCGAGGCCGTCCTGGAGGCTACCCTTGCCCAGCATGCAGGCCAGGTCGCCGCCATGCTGGTCGAACCCCTGGTACAAGGCGCCGGGGGCATGGTGATGCATGAACCCGCGGTATTGCAGCGGCTGCGCGCATTGGCTGACCGTCACGGCATTCTGCTTGTTTTCGATGAAATCTTTACCGGCTTCGGGCGCACCGGCACGCTATTCGCTTTTGAGCAGGCCGGTGTCCGCCCCGACATCATTACCCTGTCCAAAGCCCTGACCGGCGGTACGCTGCCGCTGGCAGCCACTGTTGCAAGCCAGCGCATATTTGAAGGGTTCTGGTCTGATGACCCATCACACGCGCTGATGCACGGGCCAACCTATATGGGCAATGCGCTGGCCTGCGCCGCTGCCCATGCATCCCTGGATCTGTTTGAAAGCGAGCCCCGCCTCGAGCAGGTGCACGGCATAGAAACCGGGCTGCGTGATGGGCTGGAGATCTGCCGCACCCTGCCCTGCGTGCGCGATGTGCGCGTAAAGGGAGCAATAGGCGTGGTAGAACTGCGCCACGCGCCCGATCATGCAGCGCTTCGCCAGGCATTCATAGCCGCAGGCGCATGGATACGCCCCTTCGGCAATATCGTTTATCTCACGCCCGCTTTTGTCATCGATCCCGCCGAACTGCGGCAATTGACCGAGACGATATACACCGTGCTCAAACGCCTGTCGCACTGATATTCATGGCGGCACATCAGCTCATTTGTGCAAATTTTTTCTATGGGATATACTCTCGTTCTTTCGGGGCGTAGCGCAGCCTGGTAGCGCACTTGCATGGGGTGCAAGGGGTCGCGAGTTCGAATCCCGCCGTCCCGACCAGAAGCATCAAAGGGCTTACAGATTTCGGTCTGTAAGCCCTTTTCTTTTTTGGCGATTTCGCAGCAACTAAGCCATATACTTGCCGCCATTTACATCGATGACGGTGCCGGTTATGTACTTGGCCTGCTCGGACACCAAGTACTCGACCAACCCGGCGACATCCTCCGGCTCACCAATCCGTCCTAGAGGCACGCGCTTAGCGTATTCGGTGAGATCGAAGCCTTGACTCATGGGAGTGGCCGTCAAGCCAGGAGCGATGCAATTCACTGTCACCTGATATGGCGCAAGCTCCAGGGCCAAGACTTTGGTGAATGCAATCACACCAGCTTTGGAAGCAGGGTAATGACCACCAATCGACTTAACGGGATTGCGAGCCGTCTCGGAACTTGTGTTGATAACCCGCCCAGCATTGCTTTCCTTTAACAGCGGAATGGCTGCTCGGTTCACCAGAAACGTCCCAGTGAGGTTGATCCCTAGAACCCGATTCCATTCATCCAGGGTTGTGGTTTCAATGGAAGACACCACCCCGTCGGCTGAACGAGTGGCAATTCCAGCTAAGTGCACTAAGACGTCAAGTCGACCAGCCTCTCTCCTGACTTGCTCAAAGGCATTTTGCACCTCATGTTCGTTGGAGATGTCCACATGCAGAGGAATAAAGCGCGCGCCACCAGCTTCTACCTCAGCCCTTACTTCCTCCTGCGTTCCGGTCGCCCACTCCATGCCGAAAACTACGCCGCAGGTGCGTCCCAAGCGGGCCGCCACTCGGGACCCAATGCCGCCAGAGGATCCGGTTACCAGCGCTACTCGCATTTTCTCGCTCATGCTTTTTCCTCCGTTCCCTCAAGCCCCTTAACCATCAGCTTTATGGCATCAGGATGGCCCAGGGGACGCATGATGCGGCGAGAAATGAGCCACTGCCCCTGAACTTTTTCTAAATTCCAGAAGCTGACGACGACACGGCGGACTCGATAGGACGAACCTTCGACACTGATTAATTGAAGGTAACTAATGGCCGAGGCTTCGCGACCATTGTCCGCGATGACAATGTGTGGCGGAGTACCTGCGTGGCAGAACCCAGCCGCGCGGACTGTTGCCAACTCTTCGCTGTAGAGTTCCTCAAGCATGACATCTTTGCCGTACGTCCCCTCATAGGCTCCGCTGTGCTTTTCTGGATCAGCCAACCGGTCTACCGTGGCATCGTCGGTCCAGTAGTCTAGCCAAGGCTCCTTGATCCCACCATCCACACTCAGCGGATGCCGGGCCATCAGGGCCATGATGGAGCGCTCATCCTCAAGCCGCTCGATTCGAGCCGCCAAGCTCGCGATTAATACATCGTTATTCATGTCACTCTTTGTCTAGTTCGTAGAGAAGGTTTGATGCAGAACGTCGCTGGCCCAATCGGCCATGAAGTCGACACCGATATTCATATTGCCGATCTGGCAATGCTGCTCTCCCCCCTCTTCCGCAGTAAAGATACGCAGAGTTCGAGCAGGGCTGTTGACGCACGCCTCGTAGGTCATCCTGGCTTTTTCAACTGGGACTTGAATATCCTTTTCCCCGTGTACGATCAGTATGGGCACTGTGACCTTCTCAGCGACGTTCTCAAGAGTAAATCCCTCTGCGATTTTCAGAACCTCATCAATAGTCTCTGCGCCGAGAACCCACATCACGTGCTCAAAGAAATGCGGTACAGACTTTTGATTCCCTCCGCCAGCCACACGATCTCGCATTGCCCGGCCCCAATCAAAGTTGGCGCCCCAAGCAATGGAACACTTGATCCGAGGTTCGAAGGCTGGCGCCCGCACAGCATGAAAGCCGCCAAGGCTCAAGGCAATAAAGCCGATACGATCCGGATCCACGTCGGAACGCCCCTCAAGGTAGTCGATGCAAGCGGCTGCCGGGATTTCCGCTTCGGCTGAATTGTGTAAGTTCAGTTTGCGCAACGCCTCTCCAACGCCCGGGTTGTCGACGATCAGCATGCTTACACCACGGTCTGCCATTGCATTGCCTATGCCACTGAAGTACAGGAACTCCTTGATGCCGTCGAGGCCGTTGAAATGAACCATTGCCGGTGACGGTCCTGGCGAAGACGCCCCCACGAAAAGCGCTGGCAAATAGGAATCGCCGTAAGGCACTTGAACAAACTCACATTTCACCCGTCCGGTTTCGACATATCGTCGAAAGGAGTCCAGCACCATGTCATAAGCACGATGACGCTCAGGATCGGCATGTGGCAGCATCCGTTCGCCAGTGAGCGTCATGATGCACGCACGCCGGTACTTAGCCGAAGCGCTCAACAGATGGCCTGCTTGCTCATCCGCTTGGGCAGCGTCATACAGACGCTGTCCGCCTTCGACCCATGCGGAAAAGAAGGCTGAGGTGGCAGCTGCCTCGCTAGCGAAAGAAGCCCGAACAAGCGGGTTGCAAACGCGATCAATCTCGTCCAGGCTGGCGCCCATATCAAGAGCCATATTCAGCGAAAGATCGGACGGATAGTCTCCGAAATAGGTATACAAGAACTTTACTCCTAACAGTTGATTTACAAGAGTTCTGGATGCCTGTCTTGGCAGTGGCTACAGTGTTAATTCAGCCGACCTTGCTTGTCTGACCGACTGAGGACGGCATAGCGTCTTCAGGGATCTGCATGACGAGGGCGCGTCGTCGCCATGCAGACAAGACTACAATGCCGATCACCGCAACAAGTGTTGGAACCACGGCCAGATTAAACAGCGATGCCGGGCTCCACCCCCGGTCGACCAGCATGCCGATCCCCAGGGGCCCCAGCGTCGTGCCTACGCGGCCGAAACCACCTGCAATACCCAACGCAGAAGCACGCGCTTCCGTGCGAAATAACAGCGGCGCCAAAGCGTAGAGTCCACCGAGCACCCCGAGCATGCACATGCCGAGCACGAAAGCCGTCGCGTATGCACCTATCAAGTGGGACGCGGTCACGGCCATCACAAGAAAAGACGCAACGCCACCACTTAGTAGTGCCAGACATCCCGTAAAGGCCGAACACCGAATGGTGATAAGGGCGAAGAGGAGACCACCGCAAGCACCGCCAAGCGAAAAGAACGTAACGGATCTGATGCCGTCTGCCTCACCCAAGCCGGAGAGAATGAGCAACCGAGGAAGCCAGAGGTTGGCGAGATAATACGCGCCGTTGGCAGTAATAAAAACCAGCGCCAGGAGGACCATTGCTTTGGATTGCAACCGAAAGCCTGATGACATGGCCCCCCGAAGCTCTTTCCGATTTCGCGCAGGGATAGACACATCCGCTTCCGGGATGTTGGTAAGGAACTTCTGCAACTTGGCCTTTGCCGCAGCGTACTTCCTATCGCCAGCATGTGCGTCAAGAAAGTCCGGGCTTTCCGGAAGCAAGATCGCCAAGGCGATGACAATACCGACCGTGGCAACACCACCCGCGGCGAAGATGGCATGCCAACCAAAAGCTGCAATCAATCCAGCTCCTACGGCGCCACCCACGGCCGCACCTGCAGGATTGCCAATAGTGCTGATGCCAATAGCTGTTGCACGGCGGTGAACCGGAAAAAACTCACCCACAACAAGAGCCAGAATCGGGATAACCGCCCCCATACCGATACCGGCCAGGAAACGCGTAGCCAGCAGCGCCTCCACATTAGGGGCCAATGCAGAGGCCAACATGCCGGCAGCTACCAACGTTACTGATAGAAGCAGGAGCTTGCGGCGGCCGTACCGATCTGCCAGGGGTGCCAGCCCCACCGCGCCCAAGATCATGCCGGCGGGGCCCATGGATAGCAACAACCCGGTCAGCGTTCCGCTCAGTTGCCATTCAGCCGTCAGAGGAACCACAGCGATGGACATCGAGATAATGTCAAAGCCCTCTGCCACGGAGCATAGAACGCACAGGCTCAGGACGAGGTATTGGAGGCGACCGACTGGCCGCAGATCAATTTGATCTCGAAAAGTCATACCACACTCTTGGAGAAAAAGCGGATCTTTACATCTCCGCTGGTGAGCCCGATAAATTTTTGTGTGGCCATATTGGTCGATTTCCAGAAAGTTTCGATCACCGTCCTCATCGACGGATGGCAAACATTATCTGTACATTTGACCAAGTTTAGTAGTTATCGAAAACCCTAATATTTAAATCGTGAAATCCAAAGTTATTGGACTTCACAAGCATTGAAAAATTATTTAGTTGGTCAAATGTACTGATATCAAGAATGGGCGTGCCGCATCAGCGACCGGTTCGCGCAGCAAGAGCGAGCGTTCAGCCTCGATACGATAAGAGCGCAAAAGAGCCGCCAGCTAGATCACCTCACGCGCAACGGCAAGGCACAGCTACTCGAACAAGACACTATCGCCGAGTTCCTTGCAATAAGCACGATTGATCAAAATTTGGGAAATGAAATACTGGGAGAGGTTGTCGCTGCACCAACGACCCGTGCAGACTACGACAGTAACGCCGGGATCGGCCATGCCGCGCAAGGCAAGACCATCTGAGATGTACATGCATGTGGGCAATGGGTCGCGAGTTCGAATCCCGCCGTCCCGACCAGAAGCATCAAAGGGCTTACAGATTTCGGTCTGTAAGCCCTTTTCTTTTTTTGACTCAGTTGCACAGTTTCAATAGATCTCGAATAACCCCGCAGCTCCCATACCGCCCGCGATGCACATGGTCACAACGCCCCATTTCGCCTTGCGTCGCCGCCCCTCCAGAAGGATATGTCCCGCCAGGCGTGCACCAGTCATACCGAAAGGATGGCCGATGGAAATAGCACCCCCATTGACATTCAAGCGTTCAGCGGGAATGCCCAAGGTTTTTTGGCAATAGATGGATTGTGATGCGAATGCCTCATTCAACTCCCACAGGTCGATGTCCTCAACCTTCAATCCGTGACGTGCTAAAAGCCTGGGAACTGCAAACACGGGGCCTATTCCCATCTCATCCGGTTCGCAACCCGCCGTGGTAAAGCCCAAAAAAGCGCCCAATGGCTCCAGTCCCAGCCGCTCGGCTTCGCGCGCTTCCATTAATACACAAGCGCTGGCGCCATCCGACAACTGTGAGGCATTTCCAGCCGTGATGGTCTTTCCTGCACCCTTCACCGGCATAAGCTTGGCTAGCGAGTCATAACTGGTTTCGGGCCTGTTGCATGTATCATGATCGACTGTGACTTCCTGATGAGATACCGTCCCGGTCTCTTTATCAGTGACAGCCATAATAGTGCTGACGGGTATAATTTCATTCGCGTACCTGCCTGCTTGCTGCGCCTGCGCGGTTTTACGTTGACTTTCCACCGAGAACAAATCTTGCTCCTCGCGTGTGATGGAATACCGTTCAGCGACCACATCCGCTGTATCGATCATCTCCATATACAGCGTCGGCTTATGTTCCAAGATCCAGGGGTCCAGCCCGCTTTTTCCATCATCACGGGTACGAATGCCTGAAATGCTTTCCACGCCTCCAGCAACCAATGCCGGCGCCCCATAGGAGACAATTTGTCCTGCCGCATTGGCGATTGCCTGCAGGCCCGAGGCACAAAATCGACTCACGGTGGCGCCTGATATAGACAGAGGCAATTGCGAACGAATCACAGTCTGACGCGCAATATTGCGTCCTGTAATGCCTTCGGGATAGCCGCAACCAAGTATTGCATCCTCAATGAGTCCGGGATCTATACCAGCACGCTCCACGGCAGCGGTTACGGCAAAAGACGCAAGCGTAGCACCCGTCGTCATGTTGAATTCGCCACGATGCGATTTAGTAAGCGGCGTCCTGGCCGTAGAAACAATAACTGCCTGACGCATAAAAAATCTCCTGAAAATAGATGGTGTGAACAACGATGGGCAGAACCATGTCTATGGGTTTGGCATCATGAAAAGAATAATCAGCAAGGAAGCACGTCTACGTCTTTGAGTAACGTCCGGCCGATAATGACTTGCTGGATTTGCGTAGTACCTTCATATAGACGCAACAAGCGCACATCCCGGTACAGGCGTTCTATCGCATATTCGTTGATGTACCCCGCGCCTCCATGGATCTGAACACCCCGGTCCGCAACTCGTCCTGCCATTTCCGTGGCAAACATCTTGGCGCTTGATGTCAGTACACGCATGGCCGGATCAGGGCTTCCGGCAGGCAAGGAGTCAAAGTGCTGTGCTGCGTCCCTCACAAGTGCCCAACCAGCAAGCAGCTCGGCCTGACTGTCCGCCAGCATAGCTTGTATCAACTGAAACTCTCCGATCGGCTTGCCGAATTGCCTGCGCTCTCGAGCGTAGGACAGTGACTCGTCGAGCGCTCGCTTTGCCATGCCGCATCCCACCGCCGCCAAATGCAATCGGGCACGGTTAAGCACTTTCATCGCAGTCTTGAACCCTCTACCAGGCTGTCCGCCGATGACATTGGCAACAGGCACTCGTACATCTTCCAATATGACATCGCATGTCTTAGTGCCCCGCTGCCCCATCTTCTTATCAGGCTTGCCCAGAGATAATCCAGGCGAATCAGCAGGCACGATGAAGGCTGTGATGCCACTTCCTTCGGCACCATCCGTACGGGCCATCAAAGTGAACGCGTTGGCGTATGGAGCATTCGAGATAAATCGCTTGCTGCCATTGAGCACATAATGATCTCCGTCCAGAACGGCCTGGGTTTTCAGCGCAGCAGCATCAGTGCCAGCATCGGGTTCGGTCAGGGCAAAGGCCATCTGTATTTCGCCACTGGCTACTTTTGGGAGAACTCTGGATTTCTGCTCATCAGTTCCGTCCATAAGAATGCCCTGGGATCCGATTCCGATATTTGTTCCAAAGACGGAACGAAAAGCAAGCGATGTTTGCCCGATTTCAAACGCTATTCGGCACTCCTGAGCCATTGACAAGCCCAGGCCGCCATATGCTTCCGGAATTGAAAGCCCGAACATTCCAAGGTCCTTGAGTTCTTTGGTAATCTCGGGAGGGACTGCATCATTATCCTCTACATAACGTTCCATCGGCATCAGTCGCTCATGCACAAAACGGTGAATCGTGCTTAGAAAAAGATCAAACGATTCTGCGTCCACACCTATATTTGACATTTTCATGGTCTAAATCTTGATAATGGTTATCTTCTCTGGAATTGCGACGGCTGATGCCTATGCATGCCAGTTTGGTCGACGTTTCTCTGTGAATGCCCGTATCCCTTCCTGAGCATCCGCCGTACCAGCAATAGCGCAGAAGGTATCCACAGCATGTTCAATTCTGGCTCGATGAGAACCTTTCCCCAGCGCATCAATGAAGGCCCTGCGGCCCACTCGTAGAGTTTCTCTGGGTTTTTGCGCGAAGGTGCCTGCGAGCTCAAGCGCATCTCGCAAAGCGCATCCAGCGTTTGCCACCCGGCCTAACAAACCGATCCTGTATGCCTCGTGCGCATCGAAAGTTCTCCCCGAAAAAAGCAATTCGAACGCTCTGTGGCGTCCAACGATCTCCGGCAAATGGGAATAATGGATCGCTGGCAATACCCCGATATCAATTTCCGGATATCCAAATGTCGCTTGCTCCGCAGCCACAATCACGTCACAAGATATTGCTACAGTCATCCCTCCCCCACGGGCCGCACCTTCGATTGCAGCGATCGTTGGTTTACCCAGCCTGTACTGAGCCTCATATACCTCCATGTATAGGCGTTGGAGCAAGCGTCGAACATCGGATTCATCAGCCTCATGGAGTAGACGCAAATCCAGCCCGGAACAAAATCTTTTGGGCTGCTCACTATGAAGCACAACGGCCCGCACGTCATCATCATCCGAAGCACGGTCCATGCAGTCGATGAGTTGTGACAGCAACTCCTCACAAATCGCATTGGCGGGAGGATTGTCCAGTCCAATAAGGGCAATCTGGTTACTTACTTGGTATGAAATCATCGGTTTCCCTGCATAGAGTCCCATTTGTATAGTCTTGGACAATATTTTTCAGTTTGGTGAAATCCCGGTAGCTTTGGCCACGCCGCCCCACCGCTCGTCATCCTCCGATAGGCGCTTGGTGGTTTCGGCAGGCCCCCCTGGCGCCACTATTGCTCCAGCGTTCAGCAATTGCTGTCTCACGTTTTCGTCATTGAGAACTTCAGCAATTGACTTATTCAGTAACTCCACGACAGGAGTGGGAGTAGTCTTCGGCCCGAGAAGCGCTCCCCACGCAAGCGCCGTAAAGCCAGGCACGCCTTGCTCAGCCACCGTAGGCGTATCGGGAAGAGCATCCAGGCGCCGCACCGACCCAATCGCCACTGCATGCAGCTTGCCACTTCGGATATGAGGAAGCACGGCGATCATATCCGCGTTAACCATATCGATCTGCCCTCCCAAAAGATCCATCACCGCAGGCGCCCCCCCTTTGTAAGGAATGTGCTCTGCCTTAAATCCCAATTTTGTTTTCAGGTCCTCTACCGATAATTGTCCAATGCTGCCAGAGCCGCCGCTTCCAAACGTGACGCCATGAGGCTGCTTATGCGCATAGTCAACCAGGTCTTGGAGGTTTTTGATTTCAGGATTGCGGTCGTGATTCACCGTAAGCACATTGGGCAGGTCGTAGATCATCGATATCGGAGCTAGATCCTGCTTGATGTCTACCCTGACATCCTTGTAGACGTACTTTGCCAGGAGCATTGGTGTCGTGAACATAAGGAACATGTTGCTGCCCGGTTTTGCGCGCGCCACTTCCGATGCGGCAATTGTTCCTGAAGCACCTGGCTTATTTGTGACAATGACAGCATGATTAAGATTATCCGAAAGCGCCTTGCCAATAATGCGTGCCACGGTATCTGTGGATCCGCCTGGCGCATAACCCACGACAATATTGATCGGTTGCTGTGAAAGAACATCATGCTGATGGGCCCATGCGGGGCATGACGCCAAAACAAAACAAGCAAGTATTAATCTCTTCATGAATTTCTCCTTTGTGGTTGGTTGAGCGCAGAATGCTTCTGCTTTTATGGAATATGAAAGTGAAACTGCTGGGTCATTACAAAACCGCACAGCCTTGCGTTCAACTATTCGATGCATGTAGTAAACGCACCATTGCGTGTTCCATCTCATCCTCTAGACGGTCAATGATTTTTTGAATTGGTTCGATTCGATCAACAAAGGCGAGTGACTCACCAGCCGAAAGCAAACCCATCGACCAATCACCAGTTTCATATGAGCCTCGAGCTATCTTGCCAGCGACATGCGGCATCAAGTCCTGTATTGTCAGTGAAGGGTTTGACTGCTCGATCTTCTGTACGGTGGTCGTGGTCGTATTGGCGAGCACGCGGATTGGATTACGTACGGACTGCATGCACAACGTAGTGTCTGATGGCTGGGAAGCTACCAGCTTCTTCTTGTAGTTTTCGTGGGCCCATATTTCTTCTGAAACAAGAAATCGAGTTCCAATCAGAGCGCCGGACGCGCCCATGGCCAGCAATGCGGGTATCTGCGATCCGTCGCCGATTCCTCCTCCGATCAGATAAGGTATATGCAGGCTTTTCCGAGCCCAGGCCGCGTTGACCATCGTCCCAACCATCTCAAGTCCAGGGTGTCCGCCGCATTCACCACCGACAATTGCAACCATGTCCACTCCGCAATCCTGTGCCTTAATTGCGTGCTTGACGGATGCTACCTTGTGCGTCACAGTAATTCCGTGCGATCTGAGCAGTGTCATGAAAGCCTCTGGGTTGCGCCCGGAGGTTTCAACGAACTTCACGCCTTCCGAAATAATGAGCTCGAATACTTCATGCACCCGTTCTCCCTCAACTGCCCGCGGCAACATGGATACATTCACACCAAAAGGCCTGCCTTCACATAGCTGGCGGCAGCGACGAATTTCATTGCGCAGATCCTGCTCATCCGGGAAACTTGCGGACGTTATATATGCCATGATGCCCGCCCTGGCTGCTGCCGACACATAGTCCGCATTAGCCAACCACATAAGACCGCCTGCAACTATTGGAAGTCGGATACCAAAAATACGGGTAACTTCTGTCGTAAACATTTAATACTCCAAACAGACTGCTATGGTTAAGCTGTCGATACCATTGCCTTATATTTTTCGAGAAGATATGCGATATGGCGCGTTTCTTTGACAAAACAGATCTCCGGCCGCCGAGATTCGTGATATACCAAGATCACGTACACCTCTCAATGCAAGCCTGCCGGCATCTTTTGTCTGCAATGTCGAATAAGCTGTTATTGCCCGCCGGATGAGGTCGAAGAACAGTTTGTGAAGTCGGCTTCCCGCTTATCGAGAAAAGCAGAAATTCCTTCCCCTGACTCAGAATCCCCCATTGACTCCGCCATGAGCCTTGCCTCAACCTGCAATTGGTCGGCAAATGAGGCCTGCCGCGCAGATATATTCAACTGCTTGATGCGGCATATTGCGCGCGACGGACCATTGCCCAATCTATTGGCAAGCGTCAAGGCGTCCTGGTAGGCGCCGCCGGGATCAGCTAACAGGTTGACGACACCCAGCGCATTGAGTCTGCGCGCTCCTATGGGATCGCCGGTCATGCACAATTGATTAATCAACTGCCGCGGCAAAGAGGCGGCGAGGCTTGCCGTAGTCCCACCATCCGGAGTTAATCCTATTGCCACGTATGAAGCCTTAAAGGTTGCGTCTGTGGCGGCCACAATCAGGTCACAAGCCAGAGCCAATGCGAATCCCGCCCCAACCGCGTATCCCTCCACGGCTGCAATGACCGGCTTTTTACAATGATGGATAGCAAGGATCATTTCATTGAGGCGAGTCAGCGATACTTCGCGCTGACGTCGGGACAAGACGCGCCTGGCCTGAAGTGAGCGCAAATCTCCGCCAGCACAGAAGTGCTGCCCGACTCCAGCCAAAACCACGGCTCCAATTGAGGTGTCTACATTTGCGATATTTAAAGCCGCGCGAACGCCTTCCATGAACTCCGGTGTAAAGGCATTTCGTAGACGCGGATTATTGTTCCGTATTACCAGGACTGCCTTTTCCCTGGATATTTTGGGGTTGAGCTCCATGAGTATGTTTTCGAACGAGTAATTAGTGGGAGCCAAGGCGAGGGAAAGATTTCCATCACCGAAACCATAAATCGGCACGAGATACCGAGTCCCTGGCAAAAATTCCGGCCCGAACATCCCGCAGACAAATCTTATGGTCTGCATTGGTATCAATCAAATACCAATATTCGATGATCGATATATAATTAATTGATATCAAAACACGGTCGCATTACCATGAGCATCGATATTCGCATCATGCGCAACTTCATTACTGTGGCATCAACAAGCTCGATATCAGGTGCGGCGGACTTGCTGCACTTGGCCCAACCTGCGCTTAGTCTGCAAATGAAAAACCTTGAGCAGAGTCTGGGAGTACAGTTACTGGAACGAACTACACGCGGAGTTCGACTGACAGAATCCGGACAGCGGTTTCTGGATCACGCGATGCACTTGGTGCGTCAATTTGAAATCGCATGCGACGATATCAGGGAGGATGCAAAATCTCCGCGCGGCTCCGTCGTCATTGGTCTGCCGCAGTCAATAGCCAAGCAGATCGTGCTCCCATTGGTAAAGGACGCATCTGTACGTTATCCTCATATCCAGCTTGGCATTACGGAACTGAGTACTGGCTACATTCCAGCCAACATTCTAAAGGGGCATTTAGATCTCGGCTTTGTATTTCAGCGAGATGAAAACCCGGCGTTACGCTTTGAACATATCGTCGATGAACGCCTTGTTATAATCGGCGCCGCTTCGCTCTTTGCTCGAAGCGGCAAGACAAATAGAACCCTTCCAGAGTTAAGCGTCGCTGAACTCGTGGCGACTCATTCACTGGTTGTTCCAGCGAAAGCGCACGGTCTGCGTGCACTCATTGATTATTATCTAGCCCCGGAACTACAGGCGCTTAGGATATTGGCGGAAGTCAATTCCATCCCGCAACTTGTCGAACTGGTAGAAGCCGGCCTTGGATGCGCCATTCTGTCGCACGCATCAGTAGTATCGGAAATAGCCTCGGGCAGGCTTTCCGCTGCAAAGATCAAAGGTCTGAAAATGCGGCGTCCGGTGTACATTGTCAGCAGCAACGGTCGGCCAATCTCTGCCGCAACAGCAGTGATTCACCAGATGCTGCATGGTTTGACGCGCACCCTGGTTAACAACAAGCGCTGGCCGGCCACCTTGGTTAGCCCTATGAAAAATGGGTAATCTCTTTATCCCGACAAGCCGCCTTGGCTAGAAATTTCGTCGCCGGCCACGCGTATAGCATATACAAAAAGAGAGCAACGCGGCATCAGCTACAGCAACGAAGACGCGTTATCCAGCACGTAGCTGCATGCCTTGTCCTTCAGATCGCTTTTGAGCTTGTTCAGGTCGAAGGAGGATCCATCGCTGCCCGACAGCATGCCGGCCACTCCCTGTTGATAGCCTGGATCTTGTTGCTGTTCCTGCTGGGTGCCTATTCCGACCTTGTCGAGCAGTTTGTCTTTTACGTTCGAGGCATCGGCGGCGCCCAGATATTTGTTCTGGATGCAATACTGCAACACCCCCGCAGCATTGCCGGCTGTATTGCCGCCGATGCTGGGCAGCCCAAGGGCCGAACCCAGCCCGCCGGCGCCGCCCAGGGCACCCAGCGCTGACGTTGACTGCGATGATGTCGATCCGCTGCCGCCCAGGCTTTCCGCCGCCTGGCTCTTGATGCCGTCCATCAGGCCCGACGACCACGCGGGCGCGGACAAGCCAATGGTGAATGCCGTTGCCAGCAAGACGGTGTGCAGGGTTTTCCTCATGTGTTCTCCTTTTCAGCCGATACGACGGATTTCAAGCTTGCGCTACGTTCGCATCATATCTCCGAAACAGGAAGATCGCGCCGATAACGGTGCTCTTGATGAAACAGATGTTAACCGCCGAAAGCGGATGGCGCACATCCGTTCGGCAGCTACTACTGCTGGTGAACTTATCCCCAGATCCTGTGCATAACCCTAGGGACAATTCGATGAAAAATCATGGAAACGCAATAAATCAGCCAGTTCATGGTTCCCTGCGCGATTCTTTCCCAGCCCATCGTCACCAGGCTGTATTCGATCCCCTGGCAAAACACGCTAGGAGCAAGCGCACAGGGCTGCTTCCCGGATATATAGCTTCTTTGCGCCACCCATTGCTCTGATTCCTGATCGCGTTTGGCGTCAAATGATGCCGCGCTCGCGCCATGCCTTGCGCGTGTCTTCGTCTATGCCCAGACCCGAGAGCACCTCGTCGGTGTGCTGGCCCAGGGCAGGCGCCGGGCTGCGCACCTCGCCAGGCGTCGCACTGAGCTTGGGCACGATGCCAGGCAGCTTTATCGCGGTCCCATCAGGCAGCGTCGAATCCATTATCATGCCCCGTGCCTGGTAATGGGGGTCCGCCGCGATATCGGCCACATCATAGATCCTGCCGGCGGGGATCTGCCTTGCATTGAGCGCATCAAGCACATCCTCCAGATCATGCTCCGCCGTCCACTGCGAGATCGCCGCATCTATCATTTCCACCTGCGCCACCCTGCCCACATTGTTTTCCAGTGCGGGATCATTGCCCAGGTCATCCCGGCCAATGACAGACATCAGCCGCTTGAAAATACTGTCTCCATTGCCGGCAATAAGCACATACTTGTCGCCCTTGCATCGATAGGCATTGCTCGGCGCAATGCCGGGCAAGCTGCTTCCGGCAGCCTGACGCACCTCATTGAAAACGGAGTATTCAGGCAACAGGCTTTCCATCATATTGAAGACAGACTCGTAGAGAGCAACGTCTATCATCTGGCCCTGGCCACCCTCCTGATCGCGCGCCCTCAAGGCCAGCAGCACGCCTATGACGCCATGCAGGGCAGACAGCGAATCGCCTATCGAAACCCCGACCCGAACCGGCGTTCTTCCGGGCTCGCCGCTTAAATGCCGCAGCCCGCCCATGGCTTCGCCTATCACGCCGAAACCGGGCAGATCCCGGTATGGGCCGGTCTGCCCGTATCCCGACACCCTGAGCATGATCAGCTTGGGGTTGATGGCCTTCAGGTCATCCCAGCCCAGCCCCCATGCATCCAGGCAGCCCGGCTTGAAGTTTTCGACCAGGACATCGACCTCCTTGACCAGCTTGCGCACAACCTCCTGCGCCTCAGGCTGGCGCAGGTCCAGCGTGATCGACTGCTTGTTGCGCGATTGAACCTGCCACCACACCGATGTGCCATCATGGATCAGGCGCCACTTGCGCAAGGGATCGCCCTTGACGGGCGGCTCTACCTTGATGACCTCGGCGCCGAATTCACCCAGCATCTTGGCGGCAAAAGGCCCGGCAATCAACTGCCCCAATTCCAGCACACGGATGCCAGTCAATGGTTTACTCATGTTGTCCTCATCAATAGCTTCTGATCTGTTGCGCCAGCCCGCCTATCGGTCAATTTGGGCAGACTGAAAAATTCGTTGGCGATACTGCCTTTGCAAAATACGATGGCCAAACCAGGAAAGACTATACTGGACGCCGAATGAGCAGGGCAATTTTCCCGCATATGGGGGCCCTTCCACTGAAACTGTTCATCACTCCGCCTGAACACGGGCTATCTCACGCGCCGCTGATCGCCGGCATATTGCCGCCGGGGCAGTCAGCGAGAAATTCAGGGCCGCAGGCAAAACAAAGGCCCGCAGCGTACAGCCTGCGAGCCTTTGCCGCATGCGAGCTGTCCCGGCCCGCATGCCCCCTCCCCCTGCTATAACCTCGCTTGCGCTTCGCAGGCGCAAACTTGCGTAAACCTGCGCATGCTTTATGGTTCGATATACCTCGGTTCCGCGCTGGCCAGTTCACGGCTCACGCGGGCTGCGGAAATTTCCGACATGGGCTTGGCGGTAGCCGGGCAGGTATGGCCGGTTGCTTCCCAGGCCAGGCGGTTCTCGTCTTCGCCGAAGCAGAAGAAACGCATGTCGGCAACGTCCTTGTAACCGAGCTTGTAGGCGGTTGCGGTATCTTCACGAGCATTACAAGCCGAGCTTTCGGACGCCATGGACCCGCCAATGCCAAACCCGGTCACGCCCACGCCCACCGTATTGCTCTGGCCGCAATTGTTGGCACCGCCAAACATGCTAGGCGCCATGTAGACATTGGGCGTGGTGGATACGCTGGTATGGCCCCTCTGTGTCGAGCCTTCGAATGTAATGTTGCCCATGCCCATCGAGGCGCTCATCCCGACATCGTTTGTCACCGTTCCCGACTGGGACGACGCATTCGAGTTGGCATTGGACTGTGAATCAGCTGTGACAGTGGTCGTTTGGGCCAAGGCACTCGCGCTGCAAAACATAAGCGATATCAGTAATAGGCGTTTCATGTCTCTTCTCCTTGGGGAAAACCCATCGGCATATTTTTTATTGAGTGTCTGCCTGGCTCCATTTGGGCATGGCGGTTTATTCCTGCAACCCCGGTAAAAATTTGAAATACTCAAACAGGCATTTCCGTTCAAAAACTTTGCTCGGGAAAATAAGATCCCGATTAAACTAACTTCATGTCTGTGCGATTTATTCTATGTTTACCGTTTGACTGGTTTTATACATTTTGTGATTTTCATCTTATTTTTCTTTGTTAACAGCGTTGTTTAAAAGCTTTTGTGCTTCAAAAATAGTTATTCGATAGCGTAACAAAACATATTTCAAAAAAATGACGCAATAAATATCGCGGCTATTTTATTTCCTCATCCGGAACCGACGCCGGAGGGTGATGCCGTTTCTTGCCCCGCAGCTCAAGCATGGCTTCGCCATAAGCCTGCTGCAGATCCTTTATTTGCCGCTCATACTGCTCTCTTACATCAAGCGGATTGGCGCGCAAGGCATTTTCAAGGCCACGCTTGCCCTCTTCCACCCAGCGCTCAATTTCCGAGACCGGCAGATCGAAGGCGGCGCTGGCCTCATCCGCGCTGGTCTTTCCCTGGATGATATCCATGACCAGAACGCTTTTACGCCTGACCGTCCAGCGCTTGATTTCTTCATCGAGTTTTCCGCTCATCACCAGGTCTCCTCGGAATCGACTGCCCTCCGGGATGTTTTATCCGCGGATGAACAGTAGGCTCTGTCTCTGATCAGCTTGGCGGATCGGACAGGGCTCGTTATTGTTTCCACCTGCAAAACGGCCAGTAATATTCAGCCAGCGGACGGGTAAACCAGTGCATGAACACTGTCGCGTCCATGCACTGGCTGCCCTACGGGACAGGCACCGCCTTGTCCCGCCCGCACACGTTTTTGGCTTACCAGTTAAAGGCGCCAAAACCAATGTTGCCGCTGAGGCCGCCGCCGCTGGCGCTATGGTTGCCCCATGCGTTGCCGCTGGTGCCGCCAATTGCGCTGCCAGCCGTGAAGCCGCCGCCGTTGGAGTAGGTTTCCGTCACGCCTGACGAGGTGTTGGTGACGCCCTGTGGGCTGTGCAGCGTGGTCGAGGTTGCTGTCGATTGGCTGCCGGATTGCGAACCTTGGGAAGCCGCGCCAAATCCAAGAGAGCCGCTGGCGCTGGACGAGGTGGCGCCGCCACTCACACCGGCCCCAGCCATGCCGCCACTGCCGAACACGCCTACGCCGAAGCCGGCTGCGTGTGCCATACCGATAGAACCCACTGCCAGAGCTGCCGCCAAAAGTGCCTTTTTCATGATCATTCCTCCTTTGAACTCGAGAATCCGTCTCGAGGCGGTACTACACCGGTACGCCAATTGGAGTAATTCGATACAAATTGAAGTATTCTCCATTTGGCCAGATCCCGCACTGCCCTCGCGTGGTTTTCCGCAATCAGAGGCAAGCTGCCGCTGAACCGCTGGCAACACTTCCCCTGCCCGGGTATCTGATACCCGAGAGACATTCAAACCGCTTCTGGACATATGCAGGTCTTCGTTCGCGCTAGGCCGTACCCTCTACCCCGTAAGGCCTATTTAAACTATTCAAGGTCTGGTTACATAATCAAAACAATAGTCAAGTTATCGAGAACTGAACCTTGCTCTTTCAATAGTTAGCAGCTTTTAAAAACCCGCCAAAGTTTTGTTAAAAACTGCCGTCTCCCTTCTTCTTCACAACTGTTTTCAGATGGCTCCATTCTAGGTATTTGGTTTTTAGGAAACTTTACAGTTTGTGACGTGCCGAAATTTTTTTGGATTTATTTCTGAATTCAAGAGGAAGTTATTTTTTCCGGCAGAAATATCCAGGAGAGCGGAAGCACAAATCCGGAGAAGGATAAAAAATCATGGACCCTCGGATTCAATATTGCGTTACTCAGATCGAGCATAAAATCCTGCACGATTCAGATGACTTCAATACACACGATGCGCTTATACAGGAGTTGGCCCAGGACATGAGGATGACCCGCTTTCATCTGAGCCGCCTGTTCGCAAGGGATTTCAAGTATTCGCCGCGCGACTACATACAGCACAACCTGATGGGGCGCTGCGCGCTGATGATTGCCCACACAAGCCAGCCGATGTTTTCGATCGCGATTGACATGGGCTTCTCGAGCCAGCAGGCATTCACCCGCGCATTTACACGCTATTGGCGAATATCGCCGAATCAGTTTCGCCAGGCGCACACGCTATATATAGCGCAGCGCAACAAGGAGGCGGAAGAACATGGGCATGCGCCATTGCGCATGGATACGCCCGTACGCATAAAGACTCTGCCGCACATACGTTTCTGGGCGGTGCGATACGAAGGGCTTTCCACCCAGAAGGAGGTTTGCTGGAACGATTTCCAGCGCCTGGTGAAGCAACTGCCGGCCGAAATGTCGCGCGGTCCTTATTTTGGCCTGACCTATGACACGCCCATGTTCGTGCCTCAGCCGTTCATGCGCTATTACTGCGGCGTGCTGGCTGGCCCCGACTCCCGGATGAAACCAAAAGAGGCATTCGAAATAACATTGCCGGCTGGAAAAATAGCAACAACAAAAACAGAATGCCTGGCGCAAGAGGTATCACTGTTATATGACAACTTGCTGGATAACTGGCTGCCTCAGTCTGGATACAGTCTGCGCGCTTCCTGCCTTGCCGAGCGCTTCGACGAAATACCGCTGAACTGGGACAAGCAGCGGATACGGACACGGCTGGGTTGCTGGATACGCTGAAAAAAGCAACATGGTATTTACGCATCAACCGCCGGCATAGGCAGGATGCGTAAATACCCTCTTGGCAGTGCAAAATATCCAGTTTGAATATCCATCTTCATGCAATATTGCGGTTCAGCCCGATTATGGTCAGAAGCCTTTATCCATGCGGATCTCGGCAGCCATCGGCAATACGAACTACGCCTTTTAGTTGATAACCCTGCCTGTTCAAGTTGCAATATTTGTGCATAATTGGTAGAAAGCTGCAAATTTGATGTGAAAGTGTTTCTCGCCTCATTGAACTAGAACCAATTATTCGAACGGTTGCAATTCAAACCCTCCGATTTCATTAATGAGGATTAGCTCTACAGAAGCCGAGAACTCACGGATAGCCATCCGGCAAAGCACCCAATTAGAGGAAGGCGGCCGAATGCTCTAGCCCGTGACTCCGTTCTAGGCTCCTGATACTACAACACCGGCCGACTTCTACCCGGGAGAAAGACGAATGCCGAAGATCATCATTGTCGAGCCGCATCCTTTACTCAGGCTCGGCCTTGTTCAATTGCTTTCCGATATCGTGCCAGACAGCTCAGTCACCGGCGCCGACTATGCCAACATGACGCGCGACGGAGGCGCAACCGATGAACCAGATCTCGTTCTGCTGGCAGTAACCAGCTGCGGCAACCTGTACAAGCTTGCGGCAGACGCCTTAACCGCTTATAGCCCCAAATCCATACTGCTGATGTCCGACAGCGACGATATGCCGGACCTTCCGCACGGCTTGCCTTCCCGCGTCACCGGCTATATCTCCAGGCATGCCGCGCCACAAGTGTTGCAGGCATCCGTGCGCCTGGTGCTTGCCGGCGGCACTTGCTACCCCCGGTTTGCCCCCCCTTCCCAAGGCAGTGGCGTTGGCCTGGGGCGCGGAGCGCCTGCGGGAAAACCCTATGCACCCATGGAAGGCGACGGCCACGCATCTTCCATTTTGCACACAAACGGAAGAAGCGTACCGAGCCTGAAACAGGCGACCGCATCCACCGGCAGCAGCGAGCAAGGGAACAGCTCCCGCACGCCAGCGCGGGGTACACACCAAGAATGGGAAATGCTGGGCCTGACGCCGCGCCAGTACGAAGTGCTGATCTTGTTGGCCCGTGGGCATTCAATGAAGATGGTCGGCAGGCAGCTGAATATCTCGGCAGCAACAGCAAAAGCTCATGCGGAAGCCTTGTACCAGCGCCTGGACGTTCATAACCGCAATGCCGCGGTCTACGCCGCCGTTTCCCGCGGCGCTACGCTGGGGTGGTCAAGCATAGCTGCCGCGGACAAGGAAATCAGGGTGTGGGCGGAAACATGAGGCCCTGAGCGCGCGCGGGCGCCGGGACAAAACCTCAACTGCACCATGAAAAGCCAAGAGCCCTGGCCGGCTTGACCGGACCAGGGCTCTTGGTTTGCAAGACACCCGCTAGAGCAGCCCAAGCTGCAGGCGAGCGGGCTCGCTGATCATTTCCCGGCTCCAGGGGGGATCCCAGACGAGATCCACCTTGGCCTCGTCCACACCAGGTATGCCGAGCAGCTTGTCGCGCGCTTCATCAGCAATGAGGGTACCCATGCCACAGCCTGGCGCCGTCAGCGTCATTTCCACCTCGATGCGGAACCGATCTTCTGAGAGGGGCGCCACTTTGCAGCTATAAACCAGGCCGAGCGCCACGATGTCAACCGGAATCTCGGGGTCGTAGCAGGTGGCGAGCACGCTCCATGCCAGATCTTCCACGGACTGGGCCGTGATGGGCCCCTCGTGCTCATGGACGACCGCCTCGGTCGGCTCGAAACCAAGGGCATCGCCGTCCACCCCTTCCACCCGGTAGAGATTGCCCTGCACCAGCACCGTATAGGTTCCGCCGAGCTGCTGGGTAATGGTTGCCTCGCAGCCTTTTTCTATCGTGACCGGAGATCCGTAGGGAACCGTAACAGCCGGGCAATCCCTGCTGACGATGACATCTTGCCGTGTGTAGCTCATGTGTTTCTCTTACTCTGTACGCGCAGTTTCCCTGGCCTTGTTGATGGCATTGTGCAGTGTGTGCCAGGCAAGGGTTGCGCATTTGACGCGTGCAGGAAATTCGCGCACCCCCGACAGCACCTCGAGCTTGCCAAAATCGCGGGTCTCGGGATGCGCTTCGGTCAGCATGGCATGCATGTCCTTGAACAAGGCTTCGACCTCTTCGAGCTTCATGCCTTTCACCTCTTCAGTCATCAGAGAGGCAGAGGCCGTGGAGATGGCACAGCCATGACCAACGAAGCTCACATCCTGAACGATGCCGTCTTCGACTCTCGCGTATACCGTCAGCTGGTCGCCACACAATGGATTATGGCCATCCGCCACATGGCTGGCGTCGTCCATCGCATGGAAATTGCGCGGATTGCGGTTGTGATCAAAAATGACTTCCTGATAAAGCTCTCGCAGATCGCTGTTACTTGTCATGTGGGATTCCGAATAGTTTCTGCGCCTTGAGCAAAGCCGAAATCAGTGCGTCGACGTCTTCGCGTGTGTTATACACCGCCAGCGAAGCGCGCGCCGTGCCCGGTATGCCGAAACGGGTCATCAGCGGCATCGCGCAATGGTGGCCTGCGCGGATCGCGACGCCTTCGGTGTCAAGAATAGTACCCAGATCATGCGGGTGTATGCCATCCATGACAAATGACAGTATCCCTGCCTTGTGCGGCGCTGTTCCTATGATCCGCAGCCCCGGCAAGGCCTGCGCGGCAGCGGTCGCGTAATCAAGCAGCGACTGTTCGTGCGCGGCAATGAGATCCAGCCCCACAGACTCGACGTAGCGAATGGCCGCATCCAGGCCGACTACGCCCGCAATATTCGGCGTACCGGCCTCAAAGCGCTGCGGCGCATCGGCGTAGGTAGTGCGCTCGAAACTGACGGTGTAGATCATGTCGCCGCCGCCCTGCCATGGCGGCATGTCCTGCAGTATTTCGCGGCGGACATACAGGGCGCCAATGCCTGTGGGACCGTAGAGCTTATGCCCGGAAAACGCATAGAAGTCGCAGTCGATTGCCTGGACATCGACCTTCTGATGCGCCACAGCCTGTGCGCCGTCGATCAGCACCAGCGCGCCGGCGGCATGCGCCAAGCGGGTGATTTCCTGAACCGGGTTCACCGTGCCCAGGGCGTTCGAGACATGGGCCACGCCCACCAGCCTGGTTTTAGAACCCAGCAGGGCCTGGAAGGCAGACATGTCCAGCTCGCCCGAATCCGTGACCGGCACGACTTTCAGGACTGCTCCCGTCTGCTCGCACAGCAATTGCCACGGCACGATGTTGGAGTGATGCTCCAAACCCGTGATGAGAATTTCATCGCCAGCCTTGATATTGGCGCGGCCCCAGCTGAATGCCACAAGATTGATGCCCTCGGTCGTGCCACGGGTAAAAACGATCTCATTGGCATTGGCCGCATTGAGCAGGCGACGCACACTTTCTCTGCCCTGCTCGTACAGGTCGGTCGAGTGCTGCGAAAGCCAGTGCACGCCACGATGGATGTTGGCGTTGGACTGCTCATAGTAGTCGCGCTCGGCATCAATGACAGCGGAAGGCTTCTGTGTGGTGGCGCCATTGTCTAGATAGGCCAGACGCTTGCCCTTGATGGGACGCGACAGAATGGGAAAGTCGGCGGCCCGTTCAAGTAGCGCGACATGGCCGGAAGAGCTCAGAGGTGCATTCATCAGAGATCTCCCAGTTCGGCAGGCGCAAGCGCACGAATGGCGCCAATGACCTGGTTGCGCAGGGCATCAGACTCGATACGCGATATTGCCGCCGCGGCAAAGGCGTAGGTCAGCACGTGACGGGCGTGGGCCTCGTCCAGCCCGCGCGAACGCAGATAGAACAGGCTGGTCTCGTCGAGCTGGCCAACCGTTGCGCCATGAGCGCACTTGACATCGTCCGCGTAAATTTCCAGCTCCGGCCGTGCATCGGCCCTGGCCAGGCGCGAGAGCAACAGGCTGTCAGAACGCTGCACGGCATCGGTTTTGTCCGCGCCCGGCGCCACGAAAATACGGCCGCCAAACACGCCGCGCGCCGTATCGTCCAGGACGCCGCGGTAGTATTCCCGGCTGGTGCAGAACGGCTGGCTATGGCGTATGAAAGTATGGTGATCGACGTGTCGTTTTCCATTCACGTAATACAGCCCATTGAGCAAAGACTCGCAGTGCTCGCCGGTGAAATCCGTCGAGATGTCATGGCGGGCAAGACGGGCGCCAAAGGACATCGAATGTGAATTGAATACCGAGCCGCGTGCCTGCACCGCATCGACGCTGCCCAGGTGAAACGCCTGGAGGTCCTCGTTCTGAAGCTTCAGGTGCGTGACGTTCGCGTCCTGATCAAGCCGCAAGCGTGTGACGGTATTCGTCAGGTTGGCCTCGCCGCCCTGCCCGATATAGTGTTCGACGACAGTGGCGCGCGCGCCGGGTCCGGCGACGACAAGGTTGCGGGGGAAACTGGCTGCGCCAGCCGTGGCGGCGATAAACACCAGATGCAGCATGTCCTCAAGTACGGCACCACGCTCCAGTTGCAGCACTGCGCCATCCGCAGCCAGGGCCAGGTTCAGCGCGGCCGGGCTGGCGCCATCGGTCTCAGCGCCGAAAGCCTGCTGCAAGGCATCAGGCGATTCGGCCAGCGCCTGATGCAGGGAACGCAGTTGCACCCCTTGGGGCAGCGTTCCAAGCCGAGAGAGTTGCGGTGCAAAATGCCCATCCACAAAGACCATCCACAGCCCCGAATCTGCCTGGCCATAGGGCGCAACCGCCTTGGCTTCAGCCGGAGCGGCAAAGGCCTGCTGCTGCAAGGCCTGCAATGAGGTGTGGCGCCATGCTTCAAGTTTGGCGGTCGGCCAGCCTTCGTCGGCAAAGCGCTCCATGGCGCGTTTGCGCGTCTCGGCCAGCCATGCGGGCACGCCCGCGGCAGCCTGGCGAACGGCATAGCCTTCTACCCAGGAGGGAAGATTGCTCATGCTGCAGCCCCTTTCTGATCCTTGCCCCCTTCCATGACCCAGCTGTAGCCATGCTCTTCGAGCTCAAGCGCCAGTTCGCGGCCACCCGAGCGCACGATGCGCCCTCCGGCCAGCACATGAACAAAGTCAGGAACAATGTAGTCAAGCAGGCGCTGATAATGGGTGATGACGATCATGGACCGTTCCGGCGAACGCATCCGGTTCACCCCATCCGCCACGACTTTGAGCGCGTCGATATCGAGCCCGGAATCGGTTTCATCAAGAATGGCCAGGCGCGGCTGCAGCAATATCATTTGCAGCACTTCGTTGCGCTTCTTCTCGCCTCCCGAGAAACCTTCATTCACGGAACGATAGAGGAATTCGTCACGCATGCCGACCGACTTCATTTCAGCCTTGGCGAGCTTGATGAAATCCATCGCGTCAAGCTCGGGCAGCCCTTGGTGGCGCCGCGCCGCATTGACAGCCGCGCGCAGAAAGTATGCGTTGGAAACGCCAGGAATCTCGATGGGGTACTGGAAGGCCAGGAAAAGGCCGGAACGCGCGCGTTCCTCGATAGGCATGGCCAGCAGGTCTTGCCCGTCCCAGTCGACCGTGCCCTTGGTAACGTTGTAGTTTTCACGCCCTGCCAGCACCTGCGACAGCGTGCTCTTGCCCGCGCCATTGGGCCCCATGATGGCATGCACTTCGCCGGGTTTCACGTCAAGGTTCAGGCCACGCAAAATCGATTTCTCGTCGATAGACGCGTGCAGATCTTTGATGCTCAGCATTTTTGTAATACTCCAGTTAACCTACGCTGCCTTCGAGACTTACGCCGAGCAGGTTTTGTGCCTCGACTGCAAACTCCATGGGCAATTCTTTAAAAACTTCCTTGCAGAAACCATTGACAATCATGGACACGGCATCTTCCGCCGACAGCCCGCGCTGCATGGCATAGAACAGCTGGTCTTCGCCGATGCGAGAGGTCGTGGCCTCGTGTTCTACACTGGCGGTCGGATTCTGCACTTCCATGGTCGGGAAGGTATGCGCGGCACAGGTCTTGCCTATGAGCAGCGAATCGCACTGCGTGTAATTGCGTGCATTCTCGGCTTTGGGCGTGATGCGCACGAGGCCGCGATAGGCATTGCTGCCGTGGCCCGCCGATATCCCCTTGGAGATGATGGTGCTGCGGGTGTTACGGCCCATGTGGATCATCTTGGTGCCGGTATCGGCCTGCTGGCGGTGGTTGCTCAGTGCAACGGAGTAGAACTCGCCCACGGAATCGTCCCCGCGCAGGATCACGCTGGGATATTTCCAGGTGATGGCGGAGCCGGTTTCCACCTGGGTCCATGAAATATGCGAGCGCGGCCCGCGGCAGTCGCCGCGCTTGGTCACGAAGTTATAGATGCCGCCCACGCCGTCCTTGTCGCCGGGATACCAGTTCTGCACAGTGGAGTACTTGATCTTGGCGTCGTCCAGGGCCACCAGCTCCACCACAGCGGCATGCAGCTGGTTTTCATCGCGCATGGGAGCGGTACAGCCTTCAAGATAGCTGACGTAAGCGCCCTCTTCCGCAATGATGAGGGTACGCTCGAACTGGCCGGTCTCCGAGGCATTGATGCGGAAATAGGTCGACAGCTCCATGGGGCAGCGCACCCCTTTTGGAATAAACACGAAGGAACCGTCGGAAAACACGGCGGAATTGAGCGCCGCGTAGAAATTGTCAGAGGTGGGGACCACCGTACCCAGGTACTTGCGCACCAGCTCCGGGTGCTCCCTGACCGCCTCGCTGAAGGAGCAGAAAATGACCCCGACCTCGGCCAGTTGCTTGCGGAAAGTGGTTGCCACCGATACCGAATCAAACACCGCATCGACCGCAACCCCCGCCAGGCGCGCGCGCTCATGCAGCGGCACACCCAATTTCTCGTAGGTGCGAAGCAGCTCCGGGTCGACCTCGTCAAGGCTCTTAGGGCCGTCCTTCTTGCTCTTGGGCGCGGAGTAATAGCTGATGTCCTGAAAATCGACAGGGGGGAAGCTGACTTGCGCCCATTCCGGCGTTTGCATGGTCAGCCAATGGCGGTAGGCCGACAGGCGCCATTCGAGCATCCATTCCGGCTCATGCTTTTTGGCTGACAGCAAGCGTATCGTATCTTCGTTCAGCCCCTTGGGGATCGTGACCGACTCAATGTCGGTCACGAAGCCGGCTGAATACTCGCGGTCGAGAAACGACTCTAGCGGATCTGCCGCAGCAACGACTGCGGGTTCGGTGGATGGATTCATTCAGGAAGACTCCATGTCGTGGTTTCGGCCACGCGGGGCTTGGTTTGCGGCCGAAGCGCCGGATGATGGTTCAGGGTAAATTCGATGGGCGATGGGCGCACCATGTCGGCAACGCTCACCCCTTCGAGTGTGTTGCGCACGATGGCATTGATGCGCTGCCAGTTGCTGCGGATATGACAGCCCGCCTCGACGCTACAGGCGCCGGGAAGCGCGGTGCATTCGGTGAGGCCAAAAGGCTGCTCTTCGAGCGCATCGACAATATCGGCAACGCTGATCTGCTCAGCCGGGCGGCCCAGTGTATAGCCGCCGCGAGCCCCACGGCTGCTGCGCACGAGGCCATGCTGCCCGAGCAGCTTGAGGATTTTGCTGACGGTGGGCTGGCCCAGGCCAAGCGTGGAGGCAAGATCAGCCGCGCTGAAGACGCGTGCGGGCTCCCCCGCCATGTGGGTCAGCACCAATGTGCCGTAATCCATGATTTTGCTGATGCGCAGCACTGCTGAGGGCTCCGGTCATGTGTTTGAATAGGCATATAGTACCATTTCGGTACTGTATCCATCAAGTGACCGAGGGTCATCCGTGCGGGAATACCACGTTTGACACGGTGGGAGGCGATCTGGCGCCGCAGTGAGGACGGCCGCTAAAAAGGCCGCGAAAGCGGCCTGGAATGGGTGCGCCGGAGCTGGTCAGATATTCCCAGCGGCCATTATTGTAACGGATCGCGGCATCCGGCGCACGAAGCCGGCCGGATCAACCGGGGTTGACCCGCATGTCCTTCATGCGCACCCCGGCGCTGCGTGGAGCGGGATCCCGCCGCACCGTCTGGCATGGGTTGATAAACAGTGCCATGATCGCTCCCAGCCCGAGCAACCCGGCGGAGATCATGAAAGGCAGGTGATAGCTCCCTGTCGTCTGGATCAGAAAGCCGAACACGACTGGCGAAATCATGCCCGCCACGCCAAACCCTGTGTTCATCATGCCCGAGGCCGTGCCAGCGTAATCGCCGGCAATGTCGATGGGCAGGCTCCACAATACAGCGTTGGTCAATTCCAGGCAGAAAAATGACAGTGACAGCAGCAGTACGGCCATCAAGGGATCCTTCATTGAAATCATTGGCACCATGCACATCAGGGAGCCGACCAAGCCGAATGTCAGCACCGATACACGCGCAAAGCGCAGGTTGCCGGTCTTTTTCAGCAGCCTGTCCGACACCACCCCGCCCAGCGTGTCGCCCACAACCCCGGCCATCAGCGGCAAGGCTGTGAAAAGCGCCATTTCCTTGAGATCGAAGCCGCGCGCATCCTTGAGATAGGAAGGCAGCCAGGTAAGGTATACCCACAGCGACCAGCCATAGCAAAAATCGACGAATGTCACTTTCCACATGCCCTTGATCAGCCGTCCCCACGGGGTGGGCCCGCGTTCTTTCTTCTCTTCGATCACCCTGCCCTGGTTGATCTCGGCCAGCTCTTCGGGTGTTACGCGCGGGTGCTCGGCGGGCGTATCGCGAAATACGGCGAAGTACAGCGCAGTCCATGCCAGGCTTATGGCGCCAAGAATAATGAATGATTCGCGCCATCCGGCTATGGCGATGATCAGCACGACCAGCGGAGGCGTGATCGCACCGCCAAGACGGGAGAACGAATGAGTAATGCCCTGGGCAAAGCCGCGCTGAGTGATCGGCATCCAGTAGGTAAAAGCGCGGGTGGCAGTGGGAAAGGCGCCTCCCTCGCCCAGACCCAGGGCAAAGCGCATGACCAGCAGCGCGGCCACGCTGCCCACAAACCCGGTGAACAGTGTGGCCAGACCCCAGATCAGCGAAAGAACGATCAGCACTTTGCGCGGGCCAAAGCGGTCTGCCAGCCAGCCGCCAAATATCTGCATGGCGGCGTAAGGGTAGGCAAAGGCCGAAAACACCAGGCCCAGTTCCAGATTGCTCAGGCCCATTTCATCGCGGATCAGCGGGCCTGCGACAGACATGTTCACCCTGTCTATATAGGCAATGAAGTACATCAGGCACATCACCATCAATATGAGGTGATGGGTTTTCACTCGACGTCGCATGTTTGTCTCCTCGGCCAGCGCTAGCGGCCATGAGGCCGTCTGCGCCGCGCATCGTCAGGTTGTGGATATGATACGAACTTCGGTGCTGCATGACTGCTGGACTGCGGTTTTGCTCAATCTGTTGGCGGCCTCCTGCCGCGCGCTGGTGGCGCGGCCTTCGTCGATTCTCTGATGGCTGCGGATGAGGGCTATGCGCCCAACTCCAGAAGTTTCAGGCGCTGGACCTTGCCCGAGGGCCCTCGGGGCAGTTCGTCCACCACCACATACCTGCTCGGCGTCTTGTATCTGCCCAGTTCGCTCAGGCAATGGCGCCGTAGCGCTTCGCCGTCGAATGCGGCGTTGTCGCGCAGGACAAGATAGACCGCGATGTCCTGGCCGTACTCTGGATGGGGCACGCCGACGGCAGCGGCATCCAGGATGCTGGGATGCTTGATCAGCGCCTCGTCTATCTCCCGAGGAGCGATATTCTCCCCACCCTTGATGATCAGTTCCTTGGCTCGTCCGGTGACATAAAAATAGCCGTCTTCATCCTCGTAGCCTATATCGCCTGTCCTCAGCCACCCATCCTCGGTGAAGGCATCGCGGGTTCTTTCAGCGTCCTTGTAGTAGCCCAGCATTACGTTGTCGCCGGTCAGCACAATTTCGCCCTTTTCACCCGGCTTCGCACGCCGGCCGTCACTCAGGCGGACCATGGCGCGCGTACCCGAAGGCTTGCCAATGCTGCCGATGCGCCGGTCTTCGGGCAGATAGGGATTGCTGAACGACGGCGCGGCGGTTTCCGTAAGCCCCATTGTTTCGATGATGCCAATGCCAAACCGCGTCTCAAAGGCACGATGGTGCTCGGGCGCCAGCGCGGAAGAGGCCGAACGGCAGAAGCGCAAGCGTCCAGGCTCGGGCAAGGCCTCACCATCCTGCTCGTTGAGCAGATAGGCAATGATGGTCGGCACCACATTGATCCAGGTACACGCATAGCGATTCGCATCGGCCCAGAAAGAGGCTGTCGAGAAACGCGGTGTCATGGCCACTGATCCACGGTGTGCAAGCGGCGCGATCAGCGTTACCACCAAGGCATTGATGTGGTAGAGCGGCAAGGAACCGAGCACTCTGTCCTGTGATGTCAGGCAATGCTCGGCACTGATGCAGCGGCCGTTGTAGATCAGGTTCTCATGACTCAACATCACCCCTTTGGGCACGCCAGTCGTGCCGGATGTATACATGAGCAGGGCTGGGTCCGAGGGCGCCGGCTCTGGCAGCGCCCCTTCGGCAGCCGGAGCGAATATGGGCAGTTCAGCGCTGGCCGGATCGCAGGGCACAAGCAAAACATCCCGCCCGATTTCGCCCAGGGCCGACGAGAGCATATCGACGTGCTCGGATGCAGCAAATACCAGGCGTGTATCCGAGTGGGAAAGAATATGCCTGAGCTGCGACGGTTGGCACATCAGATTGATAGGGTTGGCTACCAGTCCGTTTGCCATGATGCCCAGCAGCAGTTTCGCCGTCAGCTCTCCGTTGGGCATGTAGAGGGATATCTTGTCTCCCGGCTCCAGCCCCAGCGCCGCGAATTGCGCGCCCAGCGTCTTGCATTGCTGCCACAGGCGCTGGTAAGACAGAGGCCGCCCGCTGTCGCAGGAGATGAAATAGGTCTTGTCCCCAAGCTCCCCCGCCAGGCTGCCGATGAGCCGCGCCAGTGTCGTGTTCCCGTTCATGCGCCGTACCTCGCAAAATAGCCGCCCAGCACATCTTTTTCATCTGGCTGGTTTTCCGCAATGCGCCGCGCAATGCGCGTGACGTTCATGTAATGGCGGTAGTTCATGTTGTCGGAGAAATTGTTTCCACCCCAGGTGCCGCATCCCATCGATAAGGAAAACGGAAGCCCGTTATCGAAATTGCCGCCCGTGGCAAAGCAATGCGCCTGGTTGACAATGACTCGCGAGACGGGCAGCAACTGGCCCAGCAGCTCGGCCTGGCCTTCCTCGCTGGTGTGCAGGCTGACAGAATGGCCCGCTCCCATGTAGGCATACTGGCGCCATGTCAATGTGCAGGCGTCATCGAAATCCCGCGCTCGGTATACGGTGAGCACCGGCGACAGCTTCTCGCCTGAAAAGGGATGGTCGCGGCCAAAGCCCTGTTCTTCCACCAGAAGCACGGTTGGCTCGCCCTGCCCCGGCCTGCCGCGCAGGTCTATGCCCGCGACACGCGCTATCTCTGCCGCAGACTTTCCCGTCACGGCATCGCTCAGCTTCCCCGACTTCCACATGACATCTCGCAGGCGCTGCTTTTCCGCGCCGTCCAGCAGTACGGCGCCGTGAGCCCGAAGCGCGTCCAGCATGTCGTTGTAGACAATGTCCAGCACGACCAGACTGTTCTCCGACGAGCAACTGGTGGCATTGTCGAAAGTCTTTGATGCAACAATCTTGGCGGCGGCATCGGCAAGATCCGCCGACGCATCGACAATAGATGCCACGTTGCCCGCGCCAACGCCAAACGCAGGTGTTCCGCAGGTATAGGCCATGCGCACATTGGATTGCGAACCGGTAGCCACCACCAGATCGGCCTGGCGCATGAGCGCAGATGTCATGGCTTTGCTGATGGGCGCCGGCAAGGCCTGCACCAGATCCAGCGGCAGCCCGCACTTGCGAAACTCGTCGTGAATGAAGCCTATCAGCATCTGGCATGTCCCCAGCCCTTTGGGGGACGGCGCCACAATCACAGCATTGCCGCACTTGAGAGCGTTGATGATTTTATTGGCCGGCGTCGCAGCCGGGTTCGTAGAGGGCGTGATAGCGGCAACCACACCGACAGGACGCGCGATTTCGCTGATGCCTTTGCGCTCGTCATGCGCAATCACCCCGGTGCTCAGGACACCATTCAGGTCGCGCAGCAGGCCGAGTGTCTTGCGATGGTTCTTGCGTATCTTGTCGGCGGCATTGCCCAGGCCGGTGTCCCGCACGGCCAGCTCGGCAAGCCTGCGGTTGCGGCCGGGCTCCATGATGGCCCAGCCAACTGCGGCGACCGCATCATCCAGCGCCTGTTGCCCCATGCCTGAAAAAACGATCTGTGCGCTGCGCGCCTTCTGTATCAGTTGGCCGATCTGGTCGGCTACGGCTGTCTCCGTTTCCGGGCGTGCTTCCTGGAGTTCCATCTGTCCGCTCCTCCTATCTGGGTTGACTGGATATCAATCTACGCGAACGAAAAAACAAAACGTCCCGTTTTTTGACAAATCCATGACAGCAACAGCAGGCCGGGTGGTAAAAAGCACTTTTCGGGACTACAGTCACCTCCAGCCATCCAGGAGCCGTATATGTCGTCGACTCAAGCCAACGCTGCGGCTGTGCGCGCCTTCCGCATAATAGAAATCATCTCCGAAGCCCACGAGCCTCTTTCGCTCGCCCAGATTTCCGAACGCATCGATCTTCCCAAGCAGTCGGTCCATCGGCTGCTCAAGCAGCTTGAAAGTGCCTGGCTCGTGACGCGCAACGGCCCAGGCAAGCAATACGAATGCTCGTCCCGCGTCCGCAGAATGGCCGTCAACATGCTGATGGTTTCGGGGCCTGCCGCAGCGCGCAGGGCGATCCTGCAGCAGCTCGCAGACGCCGTTGACGAGACATGCAATCTGACCATGTCCAGCGGCGAAGGCATCGTATATCTGGACAGGGTCGAGGCCAATTGGCCTTTGCCCACCACGCTGCACGCGGGCACACGCGTCCCGCTGCACTGCACCTCCAGCGGCAAGCTGCTGATGAGCTTCATGCCCAGGCAACAACGCGAGCGGCTGCTCGAAAAGCTGCCGCTGCGCGTCAGCACGCATCAGACGATCACAGACCCCATCGTCCTGCGGCAGGAGCTCGTACGCATACGCCGCGAAAAACTCAGTTTCAATAATCAGGAATACATGCCCGGCATTGTCGCCATGGCCGTGCCTGTCATGCTGGACAGCCGCCGGGCCTGTGCCGCGGTTGCCATCCAGTCATCCGCCGAGCGCATCACCACACAGGGCCTGCAGGCTTATCTGCCGCAACTGAGACAGGCTGCGGAAAAGATGGCCGGCACGTTCAGGGAAGGCTCCGCCAGACTCTGAGCGGGGAGCCACGCCGCCGGCAATCAGGCTTGAAGACCGGCGGTGGCAACCGGCTGGTCTGCCTGCTGCATGCGCCACATCTGCGCGTAGCGGCCATCGGCGCGCAACAGGCTGTCGTGCGTGCCCTGCTCCACGATACGGCCTTTCTCGAGCACAATGATCTGGTCCGCGTTCACAATGGTCGAAAGCCGGTGCGCAATGATCAGCGTGCTGCGGTCCCGCGCGATAAGCTCCAGCTCCTGCTGTATGGCGCGCTCGGTGCGAGTGTCCAGCGCACTTGTGGCTTCGTCAAAGATCAGTATGGGCGGATTCTTGAGAATGGTGCGCGCAATGGCGACCCGCTGTTTTTCACCCCCTGACAGCTTCAGGCCGCGTTCGCCCACCTGTGTTTCATAGCCTTCGGGCAGGCTGACGATGAAGTCATGGATGCGCGCCGCGCGCGCCGCCTGGACGATGTCCTCCTGGCTGGCTTTCGGGTTGCCATAGGCGATGTTGTACAGGATGGTGTCGTTGAACAGCACGGTATCCTGCGGCACGATGCCGATGTGGCGGCGCAGGCTGGCCTGCTCAAGGTCGCGTATATCGATGCCATTGACGCGTATGGCGCCCGCGCTGACATCATAGAAACGGAACAGCAGGCGCGAGAGTGTCGATTTGCCCGCACCGGATGCACCCACCACCGCAAGCGTTTGCCCTGCGGGTATGCGAAGGGAAACATCGTGCAGAATCTGGCGTGCGGGCTCATAACCGAAATCCACATGATCAAATTCAATGCTGGCGCTCGCTGCCTCAAACCGCTGGGCATCAGGCTTGTCCGCCACCTCCCTGCCCTGATCCATGAGACGAAACATGCGCTCCATGTCCGCAAGCGCATGCTTGATCTCCCGGTACACAAAGCCCAGGAAGTTCAGCGGCGCATACAGTTGCGTCAGATAGGCCGAAACCAGCACCACATCCCCGACTGACATGGTGCCCCGCACCACGCCATCGGCGGACAGCCAGAGCAGCAGGCTTACGCCCGTCGTGATGATGGCGCCCTGCCCGATGTTGAGCAGATTGAGCGACACCTGGTTCTTGACGGCGGAATCCGCCCACTTGGCCAGATTGCCGTCATAGCGATCCACTTCGTAGGTTTCATTGCCGAAATACTTCACCGTCTCATAGTTCAGCAGCGCATCGATCGCCTTGCTGTTTGCCTTGCTGTCCAGGTCGTTCATGCTGCGCCGGTAGACCATGCGCTTTTCGGTGACCAGCAGCGTGAAAAGCACATAAGCCGCAATCGTGCCCAGCGTGACGACCGCGAACATATAGTCGTAACGCCATAGCAGCACCCCGGACACCATGGCTATCTCCAGCAATGTCGGCACAATGTTGAAGATCATGAAGTTCAGCAGAAAGCCAATGCCTTTGGTGCCCCGCTCAATATCGCGGCTCAGCCCTCCCGTCTGGCGTTGCATGTGGAAACGCAGCGACAGCGAAAAAAGATGCGAGAACAGGCGGGTGGCAATGCTGCGGATGGACCCCTGCGTAACCCGCGCAAACAGCGCATCGCGCAGTTCCCCGAACACGCTGGTGGCCAGGCGGGCAAACCCGTAGCCCAGCAGCGCCGCCACTGGCAGCACCAGCAATGTGCCCTGCATGCCCAGGCTGTCGACGATGCGCTTGAGGTACAACGGCAGCACGACATTGGCCACCTTGGCCAGCACCAGACAGGCCAACGCTGCAAAGACACGAAACCGGAACTGCCAGATATAGGGCAGCAGCGATTTCAGCACATAGAAATCATTGCGTTTTCCCGGTGCCGGGCCGCTGCGGGAGAAGGTTTTCAAAGACACTTTGCCATCCATAAGGGGAAGCGCTTATTGTATGCGGCCCTGGGCCAGCTCCTGGCGCAGGCGCTGCCGCTCGCTGAGCAGCAGCGCATGAAAGGCCTGGGCCGCGCTGGACAGCATCTTGTCGCTGCGCCGGATGATGTACAGCGGGCGCTCTATCCTGTCCCTGGCCGCCAGCGGCACAACCCGTATGCGCGGATGCCGGAACTGGAACAGCGTCATCGCGGGCACGAGGCTGGCGCCCAGGCCCGCAGTCACCAGGCCAGTGACTGTCGCCAGATGGTCGACTTCAAGAAATGTGCCCAGGGCACGGAAACCGTCACAGCGGGCCAGGCTCTGGCGCACGCTGCTGCCCTTGCCCAGTTGGATGAGCGCCTGCCCGCTCAGGTCAGCGAGCCGCACCGCACGCCGGCTTGCGAATGGATGGTCATCGCGGCACACCAGAAAGAAAGTGTCTTCGCACAGGGGTTCGGCCGCAAGCCCGCTCATGTCCAGCCCCTGCGCGGCCACGGCGATATCGGCCGCTCCTCCGCGAACAAGCTCCAGGCAAGGCTCAAGCAAGGCGTCGTGCAGCGCCAGCTCGACATCAGGATGCGCCGCGTGGAAACGCGCATAAATGTCCGGCAACCAGCCGGAAGCCAGCGACGGCAGGGCAGCCACCGCCACCCTGCCCTTGCGCACGGCAACATGATCGCGCACATCTTGCACTGCGGCATCCAGATCCTGCAGCAGGCGGTAGGCCGATGCGCTGAACAGCCGCCCTTCCGCAGTCAGCTCCACTTTGCGCGTGCTACGTTCGAATAGCCGCGCACCCAACTGGTCTTCAAGAGAGCGTATAAGCGCACTGAAAGCAGGCTGAGTCTGATGACAGCGCGCCGCCGCGCGCGTGAAATGCATCTCTTCCGCCAGCGCCGCAAAAGCACGCAATTGCCGGATCGTCACATTCATAATAATTATCGTATTAATTGATCTGTAATTACTATTTTACTTATTAATAGGCGAACTCTATAGTGGGCTGAACAGGCGGAATCTATCCGCCACATGAGGAAGACAAGCATGAATCGGAAAGCGTCGCTGGCCATAGGCTGCGCCACAGGCTTCTCGGGGGACCGCACTGACGGCGTCGGCCCGGTTGTCGATACATTGGTTCGCCAGGGCGGGCAGGCGCTCATCTTCGAGACACTTGCCGAACGCACGCTGGCGCTGTCCCAGTTGGCAAAGAACCAGAACCCTGAGCTTGGCTATGAGCCGCTGCTGGATGATTTGCTTCGCCCCGCGCTTGGTCCCTGCCTGCGTCACGGCATACGCATTGTCAGTAACTTTGGCGCCGCCAACCCTCCGGCCGCCGGCCGCCGCATCGGCGCCCTGGCGCGTGAAATGGGGCTGCCGGCTCCGCGCGTTGCCGTGCTGTCGGGCGATCAGCTGGACAGCCCAGAACAACTGGACTATCTACGGACGCAACTAGGCCCGCAGATGGAAGGCCTGGAGCTTGTCAGTGTCAACGCCTACCAGGGCGCCAGGGAAATCAGCCAGGCCCTTGCCGAAGGCGCTGACATTGTGGTTGCCGGCCGCGTGGCTGATCCTTCGCTGACGCTGGGCTGTGCAATGGCCCATTTCGGCTGGCATGAAGATGACTGGCAGGCGCTTGGCGCCGGCACTATGGCCGGCCACATACTTGAGTGCGGCACTCAGGTCACCGGGGGCTATTTTGCCGTGCCTGGCCTCAAGGATGTCCCCGGCATGGACTGCCTGGGATACCCCATCGCCTATATTGACGAGGATGGCGGCTTTTCCGTCGGCAAGGCGGACGGCACCGGCGGGCTGGTCGATACGCGCACGGTCAAGGAGCAACTGCTCTACGAGGTGCATGATCCCGCTGCGTACATCACTCCCGATGTGGTTGCCGACATCAGCCAGGCGCGCGTCATGCAGGAAGGTCCGGATCGCGTGCGCGTGCTGGATGTCCGGGGCCACGCCCGCACCGACACGCTCAAGGCCAATCTTTGCTACAGAGGCGGCTGGCTTGCCGAAGCCGAAATATCCTATGCGGGCGTCCAGGCTGAAGCGCGGGCGCGGCTGGCCGCTGATGTGATCCAGCGCCGTCTGGGCAATCAGGTCAAGCTGCGCTTTGACTTGATTGGCGTGCTGAGCATTCTTGGCGATGACGATGGCGCAATGCTTGCAAGCCATACGGCCGGCAATGCGCGCGATGTCAGGCTGCGCGTGGCGGCGGCACATCATGACAGACAGTTGGCCGAACGGGTGCTGCGCGAAGTCACGGCGTTGTATACCTGCGGGCCGGCCGGCGGCGGCGGCGTGCGCACCTCATTGCGCCCGCGGCTGGGCAGCCTCTCAGCCCTGATCCCTCGAGACCTTGCGCCAGCATCCTGGCATTTCATGGAGCAGCTCGAATGCCTATCATAGAAAATGACAGCACGCCTGCCGCTTCCGGCCGGTCCGACACCGTTCGCGTGCCCCTGTACCGTCTTGCGCACAGCCGCACCGGAGACAAAGGCAATATCTCGAACATCAGCGTGATCGCCTATGACAGCAAGCACTATTGTCTCTTGCGCGAACAACTCACGCCTGAAGCCGTAAGCGCATGGTTCGCCCAGCGCAAGCCCAGGCACGTCACCCGCCACGAGATCGAGACATTGGGCGCACTCAATTTTGTGCTCGACGGCGTGCTGGACGGCGGCGTGAACAGCGCCCTGAACCTGGACACGCATGGCAAGGCACTGTCCTTCCACATGCTGGATATTTCCATAGCCGTACCGAGTGCGATGGCCGATGGCTTGCCGGACATTGCCTCGCCATCACCCTGAGCTTTTCACCCTTGGCATACATGCCCTCCAAGCAAGCTAACAACGACTCACGAACAGGAGACAGACCATGAAGCATCACTTCCGAACCCGAACCGCCCTGCTTGCCGCAGCGCTGGCCCTGTGCGCACCGCTGGCCGCCCAGGCCAAGTACCCGGAGCGCCCCATTACCTTTGTCGTGCCTTTTGGCGCGGGCAGCGCGACAGACCAGCTTGCGCGCGCAATCGGTCAGGGCGTCACGGAACAGTCAGGCCAGACAGTGGTCATCGAGAACAAGCCCGGCGCAAGCGCAATGATAGGGGCGAGCGATGTCGCCCGGGCTGCATCTGATGGCTATACGGTGCTGATCACGACCAACACATCCCAGTCCGCCAACCCTCACCTGTACAAGAAGCTGAGCTACGACCCGGTCAAAGACTTCAAGCCCATCACCTTGCTTGGCACGGGCGGGCAAATCATGGTGGTGAACCCCAAGTCATCCGCCCACAGCGTTGCTGATTTCATCAAGCTCGCAAAAGAGCAGCCTGGCAAGCTGAGCTTCGGCAGCGGCAGCTCCAGCAGCCGTGTCGCCGGCGAGCTTTTCCAGCAGATGGCCGGGGTGGAGCTGCTGCACGTACCATACAAGAGCAATCCGCTGGTGATCACTGACCTGCTCGGCGGGCAGATCGACATGATGATGGCCGACATGGCCACCGGGCTGCCCCAGGTCAAGGCCGGCAAGCTGCGCGCGCTCGGCGTCACGACGCCCCAGGCTTCGCCGCTTGCGCCCGAGGTTCCGACCATTGCCGACGCCGGTGTTCCGGGCTACCAGATGGGCTACTGGTTTGGCGCCTACGTGCCGGCCGGCACCCCCGCCGACGTGGTTTCCACCTTGCACGACTTGTTGGTCAATGCCACCACCCGTACAGCGGCCACGCAGTTCTACACACAGACCGGCACGAAGCCCGTTACCTCCTCCCCGGATGAGCTTGCGGACTTCCAGGCAGAGGAAACCCAGAAATGGGGCGATATCATCAAGAAGGCAGGCATCGAGCCCGCATGAGATACGCCTGACATCGGCATGAACAGTCGGGCCGCGGCATTGCCGTGGCCCGTTTGCATTCTGGAACGTTCCGGATCATTCACACCTAATACAATAACGGCATTACACGCGCCGGCGACATGAAAGCGTCGCGTGCCCGATGTGGCGATTCCGGAGAATCTATGGCTTTAGCACCAGTCGATTACGACGCAGCCCTGCGCGCTTGCGCAAGGGGCGATGAAAACGCATTCCAGAGGCTTTATGAACATGAGGCGCCCCGCATGCTGGCGCTCGGCCTCTCCATGCTCGGCCAGCGCGCAAGCGCCGAAGAGCTGCTGCGCGACACTTTTACGCTGATATGGAAAAACGCCGACAGCTTCGATGAAGGCTCGGGCACCGGGCGCGCCTGGATGTACAGCATTCTTCGCTATCGGGCGCTCAAACGCCTGCGCCAAGCCGCGCGCAACCCTTTGCCCGACGCCAGCATTGGCGACGACATTCCCGACGCCTGCGCCGCCAGCGGCTCGCCCGATGGCAGCCTGCTCAATGCGCTTTCGCGCCTGGATGAAACACAGCGTCTGCCGATACTGATGGCCTTCTACAAAGGGTATACCTACGAGCAGATTGCGCTGCGCATGAAGATCCCGGCCATCCAGCTCAAGACCCGTGTGCAAGTGGGCCTTAGCCTGCTTCGGGAGCTGCGCCAGGCATGAGCAGCACTTCCCCCAACAGCCACAACATTCTCGTGGCGGAATATACGCTGGGCCTGCTTGATCTGCACGATATGGCCAAGGCCCACCAGTTGCTCAGCAGCGATGATCGCGCCGTCGAAATGGCGCTTGACTGGGAAAACAGCCTCCTGGAGCTGACCGACCTGCTTCCTCCGGTCGACCCCTCACCCTTGCTGCTGCAACGCATTCAGGCCACCCTGGGGCATGACACCATGCCCTCTCCCTCCAGCCTGTACCGCCAGCCTTCCAGCATGCGCAGCCGTGACGAGACTGCGCCCGCGCCTTCTGCATCATCAGCGCCGCCGCCATCGGCCGCATCCACAACGCCAGCCAGAGAACACACCACCGGGCCGGCGCAAGCCTCGCCTGTCCTTCCGGCGGCAGTAACGCCTCTTCCGCAGCCACGGCCGGCGGCCCCTCCCTCCAGCCCAGCCGCTCCAAGCGCCTTGACGCCGGCCAGCACGCCGACAGCCCAAGTAACGCCTATCAGTTCACGCCAGCCCAAGGCCGCTGCGGCAGCAAACGGCGGCGATACCCAGGGCGCGCAGGCATCGGGTCCGTCAGTCCTGGCCTCCATCTCACCGCGTGCGCCTGCTGCGCCGCCGGCACAGGCAACGCCTTTGCGGCGCGCGGAACATACATTGGGTGATCCAGAGCTGTCGCAGGCGCAAAGCCGGCAGCGGGAGACTTCCGGGGCGCAACAGGCTACGCAGGCATCTCAGGCATCCCATGGCCCTGCGGCGGGACAGATGGCAGCGGGACAGACGGCGGCATCTCAGCCTGCGGCAGAGACCGCTTCCGCGCGGAATACGCGGACATCTGCCGCCGACGGTCCGCCTCCCGCAAAACAGCTCTGGCTGTGGCGTGCTGCTACCGTCGTGTTTGCCGCCATAGCGCTCGCCCTGGCCGTCATTCCCGGCAAACCCGTGGAGCCTCCCATCACTATTGTGAAGGTTGCCCCCACCCGCGCAGCCATCTTGCAGGCGCCCGGACAAAGCTCCACACCCGCCTGGATCGTGACCTTTGACCCGCAAGGCAATGTGCTTATGGCGCCCGAGGTGCGCAGCGATATCCCCGCCGACGCATCCGTACAGTTGTGGACCTATAACGAAACGCTGCGCCAGCCCCGCTCGCTGGGGCTGGTCGACCCGAACAAGCCCATTACCATCCCCGCCTCATTGATGGGGGAAATCGGCTCGGAGCAGTATTTCGAGATGACGCTGGAACCGCAAGGCGGCTCCGCCAATGGCAGCCCCAGCGGCCCTGTGCTTTTCATCGGCCAGGTCGTCGTCTTTGGCGCCGCCAGCCAGACCGATCCCAACAGTTCCCTGGGAAGCGCCCAACCAGCCAATTCATAGATTCTTGCATTGTGCGCAGCCTCGCCCGTTTCCGGCAAACCTGTCGAGAACGGGCAAGACTTGAGCTGGAAGCGCTGCCGAGCCGCCTATGGCTGGTATCTGGCTGCCACGGGCTTGGCCAGCCCCTGGTCAGCCGCCATCTGAAGTGGCGACCTGTCTTCGGGGATGGGCTGCATCTTCATTCAGCAGCAGTTCGAGCTCTTCATCGCTGAAACCCGCAGCCCGGCGAGCGGGCAGATTGAACGGCCCGCGCAGCCGCGGCGCGCGATAGCGCACCGCCAGCTCCCTGAAAGCGGCAATGGGATCGAGGCCATCCCGCGCGCAGAGATGACGGTACCAGCGGTTGCCTGTGGCAACATGGCCGATTTCGTCGCGAAGAATGATATCTATGATGGCTGCCGCGGCATGATCTCCAGCACCGGCGAGCTTTTCCCGCACCATGGGCGAGGCGTCCAGCCCGCGCGCCTCAAGCGTACGCGGCACCAGCGCCAGGCGCGCAAGCAAGTCCTCACTGGTCCGCTGCGCCATTTCCCACAGCCCATCATGGGCTGGCATGTCGCCGTAGGCATGACCCAGCCCCTGGAGATGATTGCTCAGCAGCTGAAAATGCAGGCCTTCTTCGCGCGCCACCTGGGCCCAGTCCCGATAAAAGGCATCCGGCATGCCCGGAAAACGCCAGAGTATATCCAGCGCCAGATTGATGGCATTGAATTCGATATGGCAAAGCGAGTGTATCAGCGCCGCGCGCCCGGATGGCGTGCGCGGATCGCGTGGCTTCACCTTGTTGGGAGGAACCAGCTCCGGACGCAATGGCCGGCCGGGTATGCCCTCTGAGGCAATCAGGATCGCTCCGGCCTCGACCGGCAGCTTATCGTCCAACGCCCTGGCCGCCTCTGCCTTGGCATAGGGATTCGATTCCAGCAAGGCTCGAAGCGCCTGCCTGCGCAAGCCATCAGGCATATCAGTGAAACATTCTGAATCAAAAAAGGCCGGAGCTTTCCGCCTGGCTTTCGGCGCTTTCGCCCAGCGCGGTCGCCAGCATGTCTTTCACCTGAGCCAGATCATTGCGCAAAGACTGCAGCTCGGCGCCCGACAGCCGCACGGCCGCATCCTGGTCATGCGGCATCTCATGGCTGTCCCCCAGACGGTTGCGCGCGCCGCTGATGGTAAAACCCTGCTCATAGAGCAAATCACGGATGCGGCGGATCAGCAGCACCTCGTGATGCTGATAGTAGCGTCTGTTGCCACGGCGCTTGACAGGCTTGAGCTGTGTGAACTCCTGCTCCCAGTAGCGCAGGACATGGGGCTTGACGCAACACAGATCGCTCACTTCTCCGATCGTGAAATAGCGCTTGGCCGGGATGGGAGGCAAGGTGACAGGATTTTCGCTTGTACTCATGTGCTGATCGTGGGCCAGTTAATGTTCTACACGTGTGCCCTGCCAGAGACAGGGACGGCTCTGCGGAGCTTGGCGACAGAGACATGCCTCCTGACGCTCCCCTGTGGCGGGCGCGGCACAGGCCGTCGCGCCTACCCCTTATTCCGCGGCGGCCAGCGGCTTGCCAGAAAGCTCGACTACGCTCTTGAGCTTCTGGCTGGCGTGGAAAGTGACCACCCGGCGCGCCGCAATGGGTATCACCTCACCCGTCTTGGGGTTGCGGCCAGGGCGCGCGGGCTTGTCACGCACCTGAAAATTGCCGAACCCCGAGAGCTTGACTTCGTCGCCACGCGCCAGGCAATCGCGGATCTCCTCGAAAAAGGTATCCACGATATCTTTGGCCTCGCGCTTGTTCAGGCCAACGCGTTCAAACAGCAGTTCGGCGAGTTCAGCCTTGGTCAGCGTGCGATCGGATTTCATGCTTGCGTCTCCTCAGGCGCGTTGGCGTACGCCATGGGCGGCTACAAGAGCCGCCAGCAGCGTGGCCATGCATTGTTCAACCGTGGCATCGTCCAGCGTGGTGTCGCGGCCCTGCAGCCAGAATCTGAACGCCATGCTCTTTTCTGTGGTTTCAGCCGCCTTGTCGCGCCAGACATCGAACAGTTTAATGTCTTTGACTATGGCAAGGGTATCATCAGATTGAATTGTTTGCGCAAGTGTATCGAGCAGCGCCTGGAAGCTCACGCCATTGTCCGCCCAAACGGCCAGGTCGCGGATCACGACAGGCTGGCGCGACAGTTCGCCGGGCGCGGGCAGTTCGCCCGTCGAAACGGATTCCACATCGATCTCGAACACGACAGGTGCGTGAGCCAGATCCAGTTGCTGAGCCCAGCGCGGATGCACTTCGCCTATCCAGCCGATTGCTTTCCCGGCAAGCTCCAGGCGTGCGCTGCGGCCCGGATGCAGTGCCGGATGCGGCGCGGCGATACAAACCAGATCAGCCGCCTGGGCGCCCAGCAGGTTTTCGACATCTTTTTTTACATCGTAGAAATCGACCTGGCGGGAGGCAGCCCCCCACTGTTCGTCCACCGCCGGTCCCCAGGCGGCTCCTGCCAGCCGCACAGGCTGGCTCACGCCGGCAACGGCCAGGTCGCCGTCGGCAACCGAGGAATCGCGTGCAAACACGCGGCCCAGTTCAAAGACGCGCACACGGCTCTGCTTGCGGTTGGCGTTATAGGCGATATTGGCCAACAACCCGCCGATGAGGCTGGAGCGCATCACGGCAAGCTGGCTGGCAATGGGATTGAGCAGGCGGATGGGATCGGCATTTCCTGCGTAATTGGCTTCCCATGCCTCTTCCACAAAGGCGAAATTGATCACCTCCTGGTAGTCCAGCGCCGCCATGCCTGCGCGAAGCAAATGCGGGCCACGCAGCACTTCAGGCTGCACACGCATCTTGGCGCGCGCGACCGGCGGCATATCGGGAATGCGCTCGAAGCCATAGATGCGGGCCACTTCTTCTATCAGGTCTTCCTCGATATGCAGATCGAAACGATAAGAAGGCGGCGTAACGATAAAGTCGTCATCGCGCAGGATATAGGGCATGTCGAGGCGGGTGAAAATCGATTCGACCTCGGCGCGCGACACATCTATGCCCAACACCTTGCGGCAGCGCGCAAGACGCATGGTCACGGGGGCGCGCACAGGCAGATTGATCACCTGGTCGTCGATGGGGCCAACCTGGCCGCCGCATATATCCACCAGCAAGCGGGTCATGAACTCCAGATGCTCGGGAATGGTGGCGAAATCGACGCCGCGCTCAAAGCGATGGCTGGCTTCGGAGCTGAACTTGTAGCGTCGCGCCCGGCCCATGATAGCTTCCGGGAACCAGAAAGCGGCTTCAAGATACACGTCGGTGGTGTCCAGCGTCACCGCTGTCGCTTCGCCGCCCATGATGCCGGCCATGCTTTCCACCTGATCGCCCGCGCATATGACACCCACGTCGCTGTCCAGCTCGACGGCCTGGCCGCTGAGCAGTTCCAGCGTTTCCCCCGGTTTCGCCCAGCGCACGGTCAGGCCGGTGTTGATGCGTGCCAGGTCAAAGACATGGGTTGGACGCCCTAGCTCCAGCATCACATAGTTCGAGATATCGACCAGGGCCGAGATGGAACGCATGCCTGCGCGCTCGAGGCGGTTTTTCATCCATTGCGGCGCTTCAGCCCTGGCATTCACGCCACGGACCACACGCCCGGCAAAACGGCCGCAGAGGTCGTGCGCCAGCACCTTGACGGGCAGCTTGTCCTGCAGTGTGACGGGCACAGGCTCGAACGACGGCAGAACCAGCGCGGTGCCGGTCAGGGCCGCCACCTCGCGCGCAACGCCAAGAATTGACAGGCAGTCCGCACGGTTGGGGGTGAGTTTCAGCGTGAACAGCGTATCGTCCAGATCCAGCGCTTCGCGCAGGGAAGCGCCAACTGGCAGGGATGGATCGAGGACCAGCAGACCGGCATGATCCTGCGACAGCCCCAGCTCACGCGCCGAGCAGAGCATGCCTGAGGACTCCACCCCGCGCATCTTGGCCACACCGATCTTCATGCCACCAGGCAATACGGCTCCCACGCGGGCCAGGGGGATCTTGATCCCGGCGGCGGCATTGGGTGCGCCGCACACAATCTGCAGCAAGGCGCCGGAGCCGTCGTCAACCTGGCAGATACGCAGCTTGTCGGCGTTCGGATGCGGCGCGATATCGACGATATGCGCCACCACCACGCCAGAGAACGGCGGAGCGGCGGGAACGGTTTCCTCGACCTCGAGGCCAGCCATGGTCAGGCTGTGCGACAAGGCCTGCGTATCAATGTCAGGGTTGGCAATAGTGCGTAGCCAGGACTCAGGGAATTGCATGATCCGCTCGTAGAATTCGTGTTTGTCGGGAAACTATCGGTTGAACTGGCGCAGAAAGCGCAGATCACCCTCGAAAAACTGGCGCAGGTCGTTCACCCCGTAGCGCAGCATGGTCAGGCGCTCCAGCCCGGAGCCGAACGCGAACCCGATATAGCGTTCGGGATCCAGCCCGAAATTGCGCACGACATCAGGATGGACCTGCCCCGAGCCGGAAATCTCCAGCCAGCGCCCTTGATTGGGGCCGGACGTGAACATCATGTCGATTTCGGCGGAAGGTTCGGTAAATGGGAAGAAAGACGGGCGGAAACGCACGCTCAGGTCATCGGTCTCGAAGAAGGCGCGCAGGAAATCGGTATACACGCCCTTGAGGTCCGCAAAGGAAATGTCTTCGGCGATCCACAGGCCTTCAACCTGATGGAACATGGGCGAATGGGTGGCGTCGCTGTCGACGCGGTAGGTTCGCCCCGGTGCAATGACCTTGATGGGCGGCTTGTTCATGCGGGCGTAACGGACCTGCATGGGGCTGGTATGCGTGCGCAGCACCAGCGGCAAGCCTTGCGTATCGTTCATGTCCACATAGAACGTATCCTGCATGGAGCGTGCGGGATGGTTTTCCGGATTATTCAGGGCGGTGAAGTTGGTCCAGTCGTTCTCGATCTCCGGACCATCGGCCACATCGAACCCTATCGAGCGGAAAATAGCCTCTACGCGCTGCCAAGTCTGTATCACCGGATGGATGCCCCCCGTGCCCCGGCCACGCCCAGGCAGCGTGACATCAATGGTTTCCGCGGCAAGCCGTCTGTCGAGTTCGGCCTGGGCCAGCTCCGCGCGACGGGCATTGAGCAGGCCTTCAATTTCCTGCTTGATCTGGTTGATGCGGGCGCCTTCGGCTTTCTTCTGTTGCGGATCCAGCTTGGCCAGCCCCTTGAGCATCGTTGTCAGCTCGCCCTGCTTGCCCATGAAGCGGGCTTTGGCGTTTTCCAGGGCCGCGGCATCATTGGCCTGAGCGAAAAGTTCTTGAGCCTGCGAGATCAGGCCATCGACCGAAGTTGTCATGGTGTCGGATGTCCAAATGCAAACGGAGCCCGACGAAGGCCCCGTTTGCAGTGTTACAACGGAAGGTGCAGGCCGCTTACGAAGCCAGAGCGTTCTTCGCCTGGGTAACCACGGCGGCGAAGCCAGCCTTGTCGTGAACGGCCATGTCGGCCAGAACCTTGCGGTCAAGCTCGATGGAGGCCTTCTTGGTGCCTGCGATGAACTGGCTGTAGCTCAAGCCCAGCTCGCGGCAGGCGGCGTTGATACGAGTGATCCAAAGTGCGCGGAATGTGCGCTTTTTGTTGCGACGGTCGCGGTAGGCATATTGCCCAGCCTTCATGACCGCCTGTTTGGCGATACGGAATACATTACCCCGGCGGCCGCGATAGCCTTTGGCTGCC